>Ga0209257_1000161_pt1 | contig 176089 bp, 177 predicted proteins | sample AraplaCvi_mCL_r2_FD_184277 | JGI IMG/M metagenome (GOLD analysis project Ga0209257, IMG submission 184277) | Arabidopsis root microbial communities from North Carolina, USA - plate scrape MF_Cvi_mCL_r2 (SPAdes) (version 2) | ecosystem: Host-associated > Plants > Roots > Endosphere | place... | reverse complement strand
CCTGGTGGCCTGCATGCGCAAGCTGCTCACCATCCTGAATGCCATGGTGAAAAACGGCTTGCCGTTCCGATGGGCACCTTGACATTCAAGACAGTTGCTGGATCCCCGCCTGCGCGGGGATGACGAAGAGGGGGCGCGGGGATGACGAAAGGCGTTCAGGTCATGAACTGCAACGCCGCCAACCGCGCATAGACGCCGCCTGCCGCCATCAACGCCTCGTGCGTCCCCACTTCCACGATGCGCCCGTGGTCCATCACGACGATGCGATCTGCCTGCTGCACCGTCGCGAGGCGGTGGGCGATGACCAGGGTCGTGCGATCGCGCATGGCCGATTCCAGTGCCGCCTGCACCATGCGCTCGCTTTCCGCATCGAGCGCGCTGGTCGCCTCGTCCAGCAACAGCAGCGGCGGGTTCTTCAGCATCGCCCGCGCGATCGCGATGCGCTGGCGCTGGCCGCCCGACAGGCGCACCCCGCGCTCGCCGAGGTAGGTGCCGTAGCCCTCCGGCAGCGCGCGGATGAAGTCGTCGGCGTACGCGCCGCGCGCGGCCGCCTGCACTTCGGCGTCGGTCGCGCCGGGGCGGCCGTAGCGGATGTTGTCCAGCGCCGAGGCCGAGAAGATGACCGGCTCCTGCGGCACCAGCCCGATGCGCGAGCGCAGGTCCTGCAGCTGCAGGTCCCGCACGGCGGCGCCGTCCACCACGATGCTGCCTTGCTGCGGGTCGTAGAAGCGCAGGAGGAGCTGGAACACCGTGGTCTTGCCCGCGCCGCTGGGGCCCACCAGGGCGACGGTCTCGCCAGGCCGCACGTCCAGCTCGAAATCCGCCAGCGCCGGTGTGGCCGGCCGCGAGGGATAGTGGAACAGCACCCGCTCGAAGCGCACGCTGCTGCCCGCCACCGGCGCCGGCGGCGACACGGGTTGCGCGGGGGAGCGCACGGGCGAGGTCGCGGCGAGCAGTTCCATCAGGCGCTCGGTGGCGCCCGCGGCGCGCAGCAGGTCGCCGTACACCTCGCCCAGCACGGCGATGGCGCCGGCGAAGATGCCGACGTACAGCACGGCCTGTCCGAGCTGGCCGGCGCTCATCGTGCCGCGCAGCACGGACTGCGTGCCTTCGTACAGGCCCCACAGCATCAGGGCGGCGTTGGCGATGATCACGAAGGCCACCAGCGCGGCCCGCGCACGCGTGCGGCGCACGCCGGTGCGGAACGCGTTCTCGGTGGCGCCGCTGAAGCGGGCCGCCTCGCGCTCCTCCGCGGCGTAGCTCTGGACCACGGGAATGGCGTTGAGCACTTCCGCGGCGATGGCGCTCGAGTCCGCGACGCGGTCCTGGCTCGCGCGCGACAGCCGCCGCACGCGCCGCCCGAAGGCCATCGCCGGCAGCACCACGAGCAGCACGACCAGCAGCACCTGCGTCGTCACGTAAGGGTGCGTGACGACCAGCATCAGGAGCGCGCCCAGGCCCATCACCAGGTTGCGCAGGCCGAGCGAGAACGAGGAGCCCACCACGGTCTGCACCAGCGTGGTGTCGGTGGTGAGGCGCGAGAGCACCTCGCCGGTCTGCGTGGTCTCGAAGAAGGCGGGGCTCTGTTCGAGCACGTGTGCGTAGACCGCGTTGCGCAGGTCCGCCGTGACCCTCTCGCCCATCCAGCTCACGAGGTAGAAGCGGCAGGCGGAGAACAGTCCCAGCGCCACCGCCACCGCGAACAGCAGGAGGAAGTGCTCGCGCAGCGCGAGCAGCCGCTCGCCCGGTTCGGCCGCGATGCCGCGGTCGACCAGCGTGCGCAGCGCGATGGGGAAGAACAGCGTCGCCGCCGCCGCGAGCAGCAGGAACAGGACGGCCAGCGCGATCTGGCCGCGGTAGGGACGCAGGAAGGGCAGCAGCCCGGAAAGCGACCGGGGCGTGCGGTTGGCGGGCTCGGGCATCGCGCGAGTGTAGTGACGGCTGCAACCGTGCGGTATTTCACGGACGCACGGCGCGGCCCGCCGGCATGCGCCTGCCGTCATGGGGCCCTGCGGGATTTGCCTAAACCTGACTGACGCAAATCACCTCGGCAAGGGGGTGCCGGGGTACATTCCGCTTCGCCATGGCCATCCCTCCGACCAAGAAACCCACCCGTCGCAGCGGCGATCTCGATCGTGCCTGGGAGGCGGGCGACTCCATCCCCGCGCCGGAGGCGCTGCACCAGGACGGCGAGACGGCGTGGAAGCTGTTCAACGAGCTCTCGGAACAGCACGAGCAGAGGTTCGCCGAGACGGCGCCCATGACGCAGGCCCCGGGCATGACGCCCGAGGAAGTGGGCTGGGCCGCGACCCAGCCCGCCGGGGCGGCATTGCCGAAGAAGCTGCCGCTGCCCAGGCCGGCGCCGGCCGACCAGCCCCTGTTCACGCTGGAAGGCGCGATGCTCGTCGCGCGCCGCAACAACCGCGTCTGCCCTCGTCCCGAGCGCTGGGACGCTTTCATGAAGCTGCTGCCCGCCAGGAAGTCGCTGCGCGGCAACCAGCAGCCGCCCGCACCGCCTACCGGCGGCGCCTGGGCCGTCACGCCCCCGCTCACCAAGCGCCTGTGCTTCCGCGAGCAGATCGAATGGGCGGAGCGCGCCGGCGAGCTCGAGGCCGTGATGGCCTTCATGCAGTCCATGTCCGAAGAGGAATGGCTGCACATGGGCGAAGACTGACACGCCGTTGCGCTGCGCCTGTGGCAGCATCGCAGGCTTGAGCGATTCCTTCTCCCTGCCCCCCGACCTCCAGCAGGCGCTGGACCTGTTCCGCGCGCAGTTCGCGGAGCAGTTGCCGGCGCGGATGGAAGAGGCCTCGCAAGCCCTCGCGGCATGCCTGGCCGCCCCCGACGATGACGACCGTTTGCGTGCTCTCCATCGCGTGCTGCATCGCCTCGCGGGATCGGCGGGGACCTTCGGCATGCCGGAGTTCGGCGCGGCGTGCCGCGTGATCGAGGACAGGCTGGAGGCGCTGCTGGCGCGCCACCCGCGTGCGCACGAGGACTTCGACGAAGTCGTGGGCGCCCTGGCGGCGCTGCCTAGGCCGGCTGCACCAGCGGCTTGAGCTTCGCCATCAGCTCCGCCGGATTGAACGGCTTGTGCACGAAGTCGTTCGCGCCCGCGGCGAAGGCCTTGTCGACGAAGGCGTGTTCGCCCTTGGCCGTGAGCATCACCACGTGCACGTCGTTCCAATCGGGCTGGCTGCGCAGCTTCGCGAGCAGAGTGAGTCCGTCGTGCACCGGCAGCATCATGTCCAGAAGCACCAGGCGCGGCACCTCGCCCGACTCGATGGCCTGCATCGCCTCGACGCCGTCGCGCGCCGCGAGCACGCGGCACCCCATGCGCTCCAGCAGGAAGCGCAGGAGGAAGGCAATCGACTCGTCGTCCTCGACGAGGAGGGCAGCTGGCTGGTGGGCGGCATCGCTCATGGCTGCTGCTATGGTGGCATGAATCGCGCGGCGTGCGTGCCGACGAAAGGCGCCGTCAGCCACGCCCAATATTGCCGAGCTTGCGGCTTCGGGTCTTTTCCTTAGGTGCGCCCCTTACGATCCCTCCCATGAGCACCGGTGCGCCCCGCTACAACCTCGCCCGCTTCGACCTGGTGTCGATCCGCCTCGTCGTGGACTGCGTGCAACAGGGCAGCCTCAGCGGCGCCGCCCGCGAGGCGCACCTGGCGCTTGCCGCGGCCAGCCGCCGCATCCGCGAGCTGGAGGATGCGGTGGGCGAGCCGCTGTTCGAGCGCCACGGCCGCGGCGTCCTGCCCACGGCCGCCGGCCGCGTGTTCGCGCGCCACGCGATCGGACTGCTCCAGAACCTGGAACAACTCGGCAGCGAGCTGGCCGACCTGCGGCAGGGCATCGCGCAGCACGTGCGGCTGTGCGCCAGTTCGGCCGCCATCAGCCAGTTCCTGCCGCCGCTGCTGGCGCGCTACGCGAAGGTGGCACAGCAGGTGCGCATCGAGCTGGAGGAGCAGGTGTCCGACGGCGTGGTGGCGGCCTTGCGGGAAGGCCGCGCGGACGTGGGCGTCTTCATCGAAGGCGCGGAGACCCAGGGCCTGGACTGCCGGCTGTTCCGCGAGGACGAACTGGTGCTGGTGCTGCCGCCGCGGCACCGGCTCGCCGGCCGCGGTCCCCTGCCGCTGGCGGATGCCCTGGGAGAAGACTGGGTCACGCTCACCGACGGGGCCGCGCTGTTAAACCAGCTGCAGCGCGCGGCGCTCGCGGCCGGCCAGCCGCTGAAGGTGCGCATGCAGGTGCGCAGCTTCGACGCGGTGTGCCACCTGGTCGCATCGCAGCTCGGGATCGCGGCGTTGCCCAAGGCGGCGATCCTCCCCATCGTGCATGCGACCGGGCTGCGCTGGCGGCCGCTGGCGGATGCGTGGGCGCGCCGCCGCCTGCTGGTGGCGACACGCATGGGCCACCAGGACCCCGCCGTGGAGGCGCTGGTGCGCTTCCTCGCCGAGCCTTCGCAAAAGGCGAAAGCTCGCGGGCGCAAAGAGCAATAGACGCGGCCCATCCCCCGCGCGCACACTGCGCGCCCATGGACACAAGCACTGGGACCGGGCCGCTCGCCGGCCTGAAGGTCATCGAGATGGGCCAGCTGATCGCCGGCCCCTTCGCCGCCAAGACGCTGGCGGATTTCGGTGCGGACGTGGTCAAGATCGAACCGCCCGGCGCCGGCGACCCGCTGCGCAACTGGCGGCTGCTGAAGAACGGCACCTCCGTGTGGTGGCAGGTGCAGTCGCGCAACAAGCGCTCGGTGGCGCTGGACCTCAAGGCGCCCGAGGCGCAGGAGATCGTGCGCAAGCTCGCCGCCGAGGCCGACGTCCTGATCGAGAACTTCCGCCCCGGCGCGCTGGAGGGCTGGGGTCTGGATCCCGAAAAGCTGGTCGAGGCGAACCCGAAGCTCGTCGTGCTGCGCATCAGCGGCTACGGCCAGACGGGCCCCTATCGCGACCGCCCGGGCTTCGGCGTCGTCGGCGAAGCCATGGGCGGCCTGCGCCACCTCACCGCCGAACCCGGCCGCATCCCGGTGCGCGTGGGCGTGAGCATCGGCGACACCCTCGCTGCCCTGCACGGCGTGATCGGCATCCTGATGGCGCTGCACGAGCGGCAGCGCTCGGGCCGCGGACAGGTGATCGACGTGGCGCTCTACGAGGCCGTGTTCAACTGCATGGAAAGCCTGCTGCCCGAATATAGCGCCTTCGGTGCCGTGCGCGGGCCCGGCGGCAGCGCCTTGCCCGGCATCGCGCCGAGCAACGCCTACCTGTGCAGCGACGGCGGCTACGCGCTCATCGCCGGCAACGGCGACAGCATCTACAAGCGCCTGATGGCCGCGATCGGCCGCGAGGACCTGGGCAACGACCCGGCGCTCGCCGACAACGCCGGCCGCGTGGCGCGCGTGGCGGAGATCGACGCCGCGATCGGCGCCTGGACGAAGACCCGCACCGTCACCGAGGCACTGGAAGTGCTCGATCGCGCCGGCGTGCCGGCCGGCCGCATCTACACGGTGGCCGACATCGCGGCCGACCCGCACTACGCCGCGCGCGGCATGCTGCAGCAGGTCCGCCTGGAGGACGGCGACCTGCTCACCGTGCCGGGCGTCGTGCCCAAGCTCTCGCGCACCCCCGGCGGCCAGCGGCGCAACGCGCCGGCCCTGGGACAGGATACCGATGCGGTCCTGCGCGAACTGGGGCTCTCCGAGGAACAGATCGCCGGGCTGAAGCAGCGCGGCGTGCTCAAGGGCAGGGAATGAAACGCATCTTCTTCAACGAGGTCGTCACCCGCGACGGCTTCCAGAACGAACCGGACTTCGTCGCCACCGACGCGAAGGTGGCGCTGGTCGACGCGCTCGGCGACTGCGGCTTTGCCAAGATCGAGGTCACGTCCTTCACCTCGCCCAAGGCCATCCCGATGCTGCGGGACGCCGAGGAGGTGATGGGCCGCATCCGCCGCGTGCCCGGCGTCGAGTACACCGTGCTGGTGCCCAACCTGCGCGGCGCCGAGCGCGCCATGGAATCGCGCGCCGACGAATTGAACCTCGTCATGTCCACCTCGGAGACGCACAACCTCGCGAACCTGCGCATGCCGCGCGCAAAGAGCTTCGCGGCGCTGGCGGAGGTGGTCCGCTTCGTCGCCGGCCGCACGCCGGTCAACGTGTCGCTGTCCACCGCCTTCGGCTGCCCCATGGAAGGCGACGTGCCGCAGGAGGAAGTGCTGGCCTGGGGACAGCGCTTCGCCGACCTCGGCGTGCGCGGCCTCACCATCTGCGACACCACCGGCATGGCGCATCCCGCCCAGGTGGCGCGCATGTGCGACGCCCTGCAGGAGCGCTTCCCGGGCCTGCAGCTCACGCTGCACTTCCACAACACGCGCGGCATGGGCCTGGCCAACGTGCTGGCCGCGGCGCAGCAGGGCATCACCCGCTTCGACGGTTCGCTGGGCGGCCTGGGCGGCTGCCCCTACGCGCCGGGCGCCAGCGGCAACATCACGAGCGAGGATGCGCTGCACATGTTGCAGGCCATGGGCTACGACACCGGCGTGGACTTGCCGCGGCTGCTGCAGGTCGCGCGTGCCCTGCCGGCCATCGTGGGCCACGCGGTGCCCGGGCAGGTCGCCAAGGCCGGGCCCAGCACGCAGCTGCATCCCGTGCCGCCCGCCGTCACCGAACTGCGCTCCGCGCTCGCCGCGTCCCATTGAATCAACAGCGCCCACCGAGGCGCCTCCAGGAGACTTCACCATGCATGCGTTCACCCGCAGAACCCTTCTTGCGGCCGCCGCCTCCGGCGCCGCGTCGCTCGCCCTCCCGTCCTTCGCGCAGGGCGGGCGCACCGTCACGCTGATCGTCGGCTCCGCGCCCGGCGGCACCACCGACATCTCGGCGCGCATGCTCGCCGAGCCGCTGTCGAAGATCCTGCAGGTGCCGGTGGTCGTCGACAACCGCGCCGGCGGCAACGGCAACATCGCGGGCCAGCTGGTGGCGCGCGCCCCCGCCGACGGCACGACGCTGCTGGTGCAGTACTCCGGCTACCAGTGCATCACGCCGCTCGTGCAGCCGGTGCCGGGCTTCGATCCCGGCCGCGACCTCAAGCCGGTCGGCCACCTGATCGACGCGCCCCAGGTGATGGTCGTGCGCCACGACTTCCCGGCGAACAACTTCAAGGAGTTCCTCGCCTACGTGCGCGCCAACCCCGGCAAGGTGAACTACGCCTCCAGCGGCAACGGCGCGCTGCAGCACGTGACGACCGAGCTGCTGAAGGACCTGACCAAGACCCACATGACCCACATCCCCTACCGGGGCACGGGTCCGGCCCTGACGGACCTGCTGGCGGGCAACGTGGACCTCACCATCACCACGCCGCCGCCGCTGCTGGCGCACATCAAGGCGGGCAAGCTCAAGGCGCTGATGGTCACGGGCAAGACGCGCCTGGCGGCGCTGCCCGACGTGCCGACGGCCACCGAACTGGGCGTGGCGCTGGTGGCCTCGTCCTGGTTCGCGGTGTACGGACCGACGGGGTTGCCGGCGGACCTGCAGAACAAGCTGTCGGCCGCCGTGCGCCAGGTCGTGGAGACGGCCGAGTTCAAGCGCCGCGCCGAGGAGCAGGGCGCCAAGGCGATCGCGATGACGCCGGCCGAACTGGCCACGCTGGCCACCAGCGAGCGTGCCACGTGGGAGCGCATCGTGCGGGTGGCGCAGATCAAGGCCGACTGATAAGGTTGCGGGTCCGCACCGAGGAGACCCGCATGCGACGACGCCCCTTCCTGCAACGCGCGGCCTGCGCGGCCGCCGCCCTTGCGTGCTCCGGCCTCGCGCTCGCGCAGGGCGCGTTCCCCACGCGGCCGGTCACGCTGGTCGTGCCCAACCCGCCCGGCGGGCTGGTCGACACCTCGGCGCGCCTCGTCGGCGACTCGCTCTCGAAGGTGCTGGGCCAGACGATCATCGTGGACAACCGGGGCGGCGCCAGCGGCAACGTGGCCTACGGCATCGTGGCGCGCGCGCAGCCCGATGGCTACACGCTGCTCACGTCGTACTCCGCGTACCACGTGGGCAACCCGTGGCTCATGGCCAAGCTGCCATGGGCGCAGAAGGACTTCACGCCGGTGGCGCTGGTCACGGTCGCCACCAACGTGATCACGGTGCATCCCTCCGTGCCGGCCGGCACGCTGCAGGAGTTCATCGCCTACCTGAAGAAGAACCCCGGCAAGCTGAGCTACGCGTCGCAAGGCAACGGCTCCGTCTCGCACATCGGCACCGAGATGTTCAAGGCGCAGACCGGCACCAGCATGGTCCATATCCCGTACAAGGGGTCGGGCGACGCGATCCGTGACGTGCTGTCCGGGCAGGTGCAGGTGTTCATGAGCACGCCGCCGTCCGTGATGCAGCACGTGCAGAGCGGCAAGCTGAAGGCCTTCGCGGTGACGGGCAAGGTGCGCCATCCCGGCCTGCCCAACGTGCCCACCACGGCCGAAGCGGGCCTGAAGGGCTTCGAGCTCGAGTCGTGGGTCGCGATCTTCGCGCCCGCGGGCACGCCCCCGGACGTCGTGCAGAAGCTCTCGTCCGGCATCCAGCAGGCGCTCGCCACGCCGGAAGCAAAGTCCCGCGCCGATGCCGCCGGCATCGAGATCCGCTTCCTGCCGCCGGCGCAGCTGGGCGAGATGGTGAAGCGCGAGACGGAGTTCTGGGGGAAGACGATCAAGGCGCAGGGGATCACGGCGGACTGAGGCGCCCGATCGGTGGGGTTCGGCGCTTCGCGCGCTCACCACCACCCTACTGCCTCCCGTAGGGTGGCGGTGAGCCGCAGGCGAACCCCACCGTCGGGCGCTTGAAGTACTCCCCACCCGCTCCCATCTGACCTGCCTGCCCGGGCAGTCCCACCTGCCCGATCGGCCGGTTCTCCCGCCGCCGCCGCAAGCGCACGATCGCCTGCAGCAGCAGCAAGAACCGAGGTGCAGGCGATGACGAGCGATCCTTCCTTCCCAACTTCCGTGGCCGACGCGGTCGAGCGCGTCGCGCCATCCGTGGCCGGCGTGCGCGCGCGCCGGCTGGGCACGTCGACGGCCTTCTGCTGGCGGCCGGGCGTGCTGGTCACGGCCGCCGCCGCGGTGGGCCCGGCCGAGCGCGTGCAGGTCGTCCTGGCCGACGGCAGCGCGCTCGCGGGCACGGTGCGCGGCACCGATGCGGGCACGGACCTGGCCGTGATCGCGGCCGAAGGCGACTGGCCCGTGGCCGAGCGACGGCTGGATCCGCCGGTGCGCGTGGGCGATTTCGTGTTCGCGGCCGGCCGCGATGCCGCCGGCATGGTGCACGCGAGCTTCGGCCACGTGGGCGCCGTGGCCGGCGCCTGGCGCAGCTGGCGTGGCGGCGCGCTGGATCGCTTCGTGCGCCTCGACGGCGGCCTCTATCCCGGCCAGATGGGCGCGCCGGTGTGCGACCCGCAAGGGCAGGTGATCGGCCTGGCTAGCGCAGCGCTCGCGCGCCACCACGGCATCGTCGTGCCGGCCTCCACCATCGACCGCGTCGTCGACGCGCTGCTGGCGCACGGACGCGTGCGGCGCGGCCACCTCGGCATCGCTGCGCAGCCGGTGCCGCTCTCGGCGGCAATGCGCGCTGCCGTGGACGCCGAGGGCGACACGGGCCTGCTCGTGTCCGGTGTCGGCGAGGACAGCGCGGCCGCCCGCGGCGGCCTGCTGGTGGGCGACATCCTGGTGTCCGTCGGCGGCCGCCCGGTGCCCGGCATCGAGGCCTTGCGCGACCTCCTCACCGGCGACCAGATCGGATCGCGGCTGCGCGTCGTCCTGCTGCGCGGCGGAGCGCGGCACGAGCTGAGCGTGGAAGTGGACGAGAAGCGCTGGGAGTCGCGCTGCTGAGGACCACGATGACGTTGCGCGTCGGCATCGCGGGATCGCAGCGCTTCGCGCTGCAGGGCCTGGCGCAGGCCTTGCAGCGCGTGGACGGCTTCGCACCCGTGGTGCTGCAGGAGACGGCGAAGTTGCCGCCGCTGGACGTGCTCGTGCTCGCACCGGCCGATGCCGAAGCGGCCGCGCGCCTCGTGCGCGCGGTACCGCCCGATCTCTCGCTGCTGTGGCTGGGCGAGGCCGCCGAAGCGCCGCGCAGCGGCCCGACCGGGCGGCTGGCCGCCGACGTCGGCGACGAAGCACTGGCCGCGGCCGTGCAGGCGCTCGCGAGCGGACTGGACGTGAACGATCGCGCGCATCGCACGGAGACGGCGCGCCATCCGCGTTCCGCCGCCGAACTGAGCGAGCCGCTCACGCCGCGCGAGCTGGAAGTGCTGGAGCTCATGGCCAAGGGCCTCGCCAACCGCGAGATCGCGCTGGCCCTGGGCATCTCCAGCCACACCGCCAAGTTCCACGTCGCGCAGATCCTGGAGAAGGCCGGTGCGGCCACCCGCACCGAGGCCGTGCGCCAGGGCCTGCGCCTCGGCCTCATCGGACTCTAGAAAGGAATCGCCATGGATGCATCGGTGCAGGACCTCCCCCTGCTGGACGCCTATTCGCGCGCAGTCGTCGACGTGCTCGAACGTGCCAGGCCCGGCGTGGTGTCGCTGCGCGTGCGCAAGCAGGACGCGCGCGGCCGCGAAGCGGGCGGCGCGGGCTCCGGCTTCCTGATCACGCCCGACGGCTACCTCCTCACGAACTGGCACGTGGTGCAAGGAGCGGGCGAGGTGCAGGTGGCGTTCGAGGACGCGACGGAGCTGCCCGGCACGGTGGTCGGCAGCGACGCGCACACCGACCTCGCGCTCGTGCGCGTGGGCGCCAGCCACAGCCTGCCGCACCTCGAGCTCGGCGCCTCCGCGCGCGTGCGTCCGGGGCAGGTCGCGATCGCGATCGGCAACCCGCTGGGCCTCGGGCATACGGTGACGACGGGCGTGGTCTCCGCCGTCGGCCGCAGCCTGCGCGCGCCGTCGGGCCGGCAGATCGACAACGTGATCCAGACCGATGCGAGCCTGAACCCCGGCAACTCGGGCGGGCCGCTGCTGGACACGCAGGCGCGCGTGATCGGCGTCAACACCGCGATCATCGGCGGCGCGCAGTCGCTGTGCTTCGCCGTGCCGTCGGACACCGCGCAGTGGGTGGTCACCGAGCTGCTGCGCCACGGCGCCGTGCGCCGCGCGTGGCTGGGGCTCACCGCGCACACGGTGCCGCTCGCGCGGCGCGTGGCACACCACTTCGGCCTGGCGCAGGACACCGCGATCCTGGTGGAAGAGGTCATGCGCGATGGACCGGCGGACCGCGCCGGCGTGCGGGGAGGCGACCGCATCATCGCGATCGACGACACGGCGGTGCGAGAGGTGGAGCAGCTGCATCGCATCCTCTCGCGCGACCGCATCGGGCGGGCGACGGAGCTCGCGCTGCTGCGGGGCGTGCAGCAGCAGCGGGTGTCGATCGTGCCCGAAGCCATGGCATTGCGCGCCTGAGGCATCGCCTTGCCGCGCGTCATCCCCCAGGCGGGAGAGGCGCGCAACGCGTGCGCCGCGCTTTCACCCTTTGATGGGATGGGCCGCCACACGCCCTCGCTCTTGTAATGCCCAGGCTGGCGCGAAGCCGCCAGCACCTACATCGAACGAGGACGTCCATGAAGTCTGCTTTCATCAAACTCGGGGCCAGCTGCGCAGCGGCGGCCATGTTGCTGGTCGCCTGCGGTGGTGGTGGTGGTGGCGGCGGCGGCGGCGGCGGGGGATCCGACACCTCTTCCGATGGCGGCACGACCGGTTCCGGCCAGATCGTCGGCACCGCCGCCACCGGCGCGGCGCTGGCGAACGCGCCCGTCACCGTCACCAACAGCGCCGGCGCATCGCCGTGCGAGGAAGCGGCCATCACCACCTCGGTGGTGGGCAGCTATACCTGCACGCTGAAGGCCGGCCAGGCGGCACCGTTCTTCATCGTGGTGACCGATCCCAGCGGCAACAGCGGCGCGCTGGTCAGCGTCGCCACGACCACGCCGGCCGCGGGCGCCGCTCTCACGCTCAATGCGACGCCCCTGACGACGGCCATCGTGGCGCAGCTGTCCGCGGACGGCAACGCGCTGAGCGTCGTCAACGGCAGGACCATCGATGCGAGCGCGCTGCAGGCGGTCACGGCCAACGTGGTCGCGCAGCTCGCGCAGGTGCTCAGCGCGATCGGCGCGCCGGCCGGCTATGACCCCTTCTCCACCAGCATCACGGCGGCCACCGCGGGCAACACGGGCAATACCGCCGACCTGGTGCTGGACGTGGTGAAGGTGGTCACGGACCCGGGCACGGGCAAGCTGGCGCTGACCACCATCGACAACCCCACCCCCGTGGTGCTGGCGACGGCCACCAGCAGCGGGGCCGCCGTGGCGCAACCCGACGCCAGCGTGTCCACCCTTTCGCAGGCCACGCAGGCCATCGCGCAGAAGATGGTGTCGTGCTTCGCCCTCGCCACGGCGGACCGCGTGACCGGCACGGACACCACCGTCGCCGAGAGCGACGGCGGTCCCGAGGTGACCGGCGTCGGCGCGGCCTGCAACGACTTCGTGTCCGATGCCGGCAACGCGGGCGGCATCGACTTCGTGCACAACGGCTTCTACGCCGGGCAGTTCTTCTACGGCCTCCTCACGAGCGAGAGCATGACCGGCGCGAGCTTCAGCGTGCCGGAGGTGCTGGCCTACTACCCGAAGTCGGCCTCCGCCGTCGCGCCCGCGCCGGACGCCTATGACCGCGCCGTCCTGAACCTCCGCTACGTCGACGCCAGCAACAACCCCGGCAGCGTGATCACGGTGGCCGCGCGCATCCCCGGAAGCGCCTCGGCGGCCCGGCCGACCGAGTGGTGGCTGGTGGGCAACCAGCAGTCCGTGGACGTGGGCGTGCGCCTGAACCTGCGCCGCACCGAGCAGCTGAACGCGGCCAACACCGGCAATCCCAGTACCTTCCAGACCGGCATCGTGTTCAACATCAACTCCAGGGGCCCGGGTTCCGTGCGGTCCGGCGCCAACCTCGCCATCGCCCGCGTGTCCGGTCCCGGCCTGCCGGGCAACGGCGCGGCGGGGACCGGCCTCGTCTACAAGGTGTCCAGCGGCGCGCAGAGCTCGATGGACCTGTTCAACAAGGCAGGCAACCTCACCGGCGGCAGCCAGTGCGGCAACAACGGCGCCTCGGTGAACTGCCCCAATCTCTGGTTCGCGCGCACCACCGGCATCACCGGCTCCGCCGCCACCACGCTGGCCACCAACCCGCCGGGACTTTCGTGGGCGCAGGCCGCCGACGGCGTCGACATGACGCGCTTCGTCAAGGGCGCCCGCTACAAGGTGGAACTGTTCTACGGCGCGAACACGGGCACGGCCGACGTGGTCGTGTTCAAGACGCTGCTCACCGACCTCGTGCCGGCCACCAACGCGATCAACATGCCCTGGAACACGCCGGGCGCGCAATTGCTGGCGGCGCTCGACCCGGCCGGCAGCGCCGCGGGGGCGCAATCCGCGCTGGCGGTCGACTGGGTGCAGGACCTGGCCGCGCCGCAGATCGGCGGGCTGACCGTGTCGATCGATGCCGGCGGCAACTACGGCGCGAGCAAGGGCGTGCCCCGTGGCATGACCTCCGCCAGCTACGACCTGGCGACCGTGCCCGCCTTCGCAGCGCCTTCCGGCATCCGCCGCATCCTGCTGTCCTACCGTTCGGGCGACAGCAGCAACCGTTCGGCGGTGTACACGTACAACTAGAAAGCGGCTTTTTCCTCTGTCAACCCCCGCGAGGCCGAGCCCGCGGGGGTTCTAACGTTTGCGCGCTGAAAGTATCATGTTGTTACACGGTTAACCCAGACGCCCGGACCAGGAGACGGCGTCACCGCTCGATGTCGCGCACCAACCTGCCTGAATTCAGCCGCCTGCTGCTCACGCTGTACCGCAACGCCCAGGAAGTCCCCGTCGCCGGCTTCCAGGACGCCGTGCTGGAATCGGTCAAGGCGATCCTGCATTTCGACGCCTCGACCTGGGGCACCGCGATGATGACGCCGGCGGGCATCGACATCCACAGCCTGCATCGGTACAACTTCCCGGACGAGATGTTCGCGGCGTTCCATGGCGTCCGCGACCAGGACTCCGCCGCCGTGCGCGTCACCAGCCAGCCGCGCATGACGATCGGCTTCGCCGCGGAGGAGGAATTCAGCCGCCCGGGGCAGGAACGGATCCGCCAGTTCGCGCGCGACTGGTCGCAGCACCACTGCTTCGTCACGTCCGACGTCAACCCGCTCACCCGCTTCACCCAATGGATCTCGCTGTTCCGCTCGGACCCCGGGCGGCGCTGCACCGAGCCGGAGATCGAGTTCCTCGACGCGCTCGCCCCGCACCTGATGCAGTCGCTCGCGATCAACCGGCTGGTCCACCTGGACCGGCTGGCCGGGGACGCGGCGCGCGAGAGCTGGGCGGTCGCGATCGCCGACCCGCGCGGCGTCCTCTATCACGCTGACCCGCGCTTCAAGGAGCTGATGGCGTCCGAGTGGCCCCTGGCAGAGGGCGGCCGCCTGGCCAGCGCGCTGCTCGAACAGCTGCGCGGCGAGGAGCCGCGCGTGCTGGGGGCGCGCGTGGTCGTGCAGCGTTCGCTGGAGCAGGGCCTGTTCTTCCTGAAGGCGCGCGAGCGCCATCCGGTCGACAGCCTGAGCCCGCGCGAGTTCATGGTGGCGGAAATGCTCGCGAGCGGACTGACCCAGAAGCAGATCGCCGCGCGCGTCAAGCGTTCGCCGGAGACCATCCGCAGCCAGGTGAAGGCGATCTTCGCCAAGATGGACATCAACAACGTCACCCTGCTGGCGCCGCTGCTGGTGCTGCGCCAGTAGCGCGTCAGGCCGCGCCGGCCACGAGCCGGTAGCCCACCCCCGTCTCCGTCAGCAGGTGCCGCGGCTGCGCCGGGTCCGCCTCCAGCTTCTGCCGCAGGTGGCCCATGTAGATGCGCAGGTAGTGGCTCTGGTCCGAATGCGACGGTCCCCACACCTCGCGCAGGAGCTGGCGATGCGTGAGCACGCGCCCCGGATTCGCCACCAGCACCGACAGCAGCCGGTATTCGATGGGCGTGAGATGCACCTCTGCGCCATCGCGCCACACGAGGCGCGAGCGCGGGTCCACTTCCACCGTCCCGAAACGGAACACGGCGTCGCCTTCCTCCGCCGCGACGGCGCGCGGCCGCCGCAGGTTGGCCCGCACGCGCGCCAGCAGCTCGCCCACGCCGAAGGGCTTGGTGAGGTAGTCGTCCGCGCCGGCGTCGAGCGCCGCGATCTTGTCGCTTTCGTCCGCCCGGGCCGACAGCACGATGATGGGCACGCTGGACCAGGTGCGCACGTCGCGGATCAGGTCCATGCCGTCGCCATCGGGCAGGCCCAGGTCCAGCACCAGCAGGTCGGGCTTGCGCGTGCCGGACTCGATGAGGCCGCGCTGCTGCGTGGCCGCCTCGTGCACCTGCCAGCCCTCGGCCTCCAGCGCCGCGCGCACGAAGCGGCGGATCTGCGGCTCGTCCTCGATGATCAGGGCGACGGGGTCGGGCATGGAGGGCTCAGGCGGGCGCGTCCGGCGGCGGGCGCCGCGGCAGGCGGAAGCTGAATTCTGCCCCGCCGCCCGGCGCGTTGCCGGCACGGAGCGTGCCGCGATGCGCGTCGATCACGGCCTTGCAGATCGCGAGTCCCAGCCCGACGCCGGGCGTGGCGGATTCGGGCTGGCCGCGCGTGAACTTCTCGAACAGTACCTCCTCGTGCCCGGTGACCGCCGCGGGCAGCCCCGGACCGTGGTCGCGCACGGTGACCCGCAGGTGGGCCGGTTCGGCCCGGGCCGTGATTTCGACCGGGGGACCGCCGTACTTGACGGCGTTTTCCAGCAGGTTCACCAGCACGCGCTCGATCAGGACCGCGTCGAACTCCACCAGCGGCAGGTCCGGCGGCAGCTGCACGACCACCTTGCGATCCTGCAGCTGCGTCGCCGCGCTGCGCAGCGCCGAGCCCACCACTTCCTCCAGCGACTGCCATTCCAGCCGCAGGTTGACGCTGCCGCTTTGCAGGCGCGCCATGTCCAGCAGGTTGTTCACCAGGTGCGCGAGCGAACGCGCCTGCTGCGCGATGTGTTCCGCCGTCTCCGCCGCCGCCGGCGCGAGCCGCGCCTGGCGCAGCGATTCCGCGAGGCCGATGAGGGCCGTGAGCGGCGTGCGCACGTCGTGGGAGATCGCGGCCAGCAGGGCGTTGCGCAGGCGCTCGGACTCCATCTCCACGAGGGCCTGCTGGGCGATCTCCACGTAGTGCACGCGCTCCAGCGCGATGGCGACCTGGCGCGCGAGGGTTTCCAGGTGCCGGCGCTGCTCCGGGATGACCAGCCAGCGCGGTTGCGCCGGCGCGAGCGCCAGCACGCCGCGCACGCGCATCGGCGCGAGCAGCGGAACGTAGTGCCAGGGCTGCGCGGACAGCGTGCTGGTGGCGAGCCCTGCCGGCTGGCCGTTGCGGAAGGCCCAGTCGGCCACGCTGCGATCGAAGCCGGCAGGGCCGGTCCCGGGCAGCACCAGTTCGTCCCGTGCGTCCGTGGGCAGCACCAGCACCTCGCCGCCGAAGTGGGCCCGCACGGCGGTCTCGCCCAGCACCTTCACCTGCTCGGCCAGCAGCGCCCCGGAAAGGTCGCGCGTCAGTTCGAACAGCGATTGCGCGCGGCGCTCGCGGCTGGCGGAAATCCGGGCCTGGAAGCGCTGGCCCGCCGTGAGCTGGCCGGTCAGCAGGCCCACCAGCAGCATCACGCCGAACGTCAGGGCGTACTGCACGTCGGTCACGGCGAAGGACATGCGCGGCGGCACGAAGAAGAAATCGAAGGCCGCCACGTTCAGGACCGCGGCCAGCGCCGCCGGGCCGCGCCCGAAGCGCACGGCCACCCCCACCGTCGCCAGCAGGAACAGCATGACGATGTTGGCGAGGTCCAGGACTTGCCGCAGCGGCGTCGCCACGAGCGTGGCGGCAATGCTGGCGCCGGCTGCCCACGCGTAGCGGGGCCACTGCGCGAGCCAGTCGCGGGCGTCTTCTTCCTCTGCCTGGGGCTGCACCACGCGGCCGAGGCGCCGCACGCTTTCGCGCTGGCCGACCTCCACCACGTCGAAGTCGGGCGCGAGCGTGGCCAGCCGGCGCGTCATCGTCGGGCGGCTCAGGCGGAAGGGCAGGCGCGCCGGGCGCGGCCGCCCCACCATGAGCGTGGCGCAATTGAGCTGCTGCGCATGCGTCACCAGCTCGCTGGCTTCGTCGCTGCCGGCGAGCACCGCCGTCTCGGCGCCGAGTTCTTCCGCCAGCTTCAGCACGGCCAGGATGCGGTCCCGTTCCGCGGCGGGGAGGCGGCGCAGCTGCGGCGTTTCCACGTAGGCGGCGAACCAGCGCACGCTGGTCTGCCCGGCCAGGCGCGCCGCCGCGCGCACCGTCTGCTCGTCGCCCATCCGGGGGCCCACGCAGGCGAGGATGGCGCCCCCCGTGTTCCACACCGGGGCGATGGCCTGCGCCTCGCGCCAGTCGCGCACGTCGTCCTCGACGTGTTCGGCCGTGCGGCGCAGGGCGATCTCGCGCAGGGCGATCAGGTTGCCCTTGCGGAAGAAGTTCTGCGCGGCCCGCTCGGCCTGCTGCGGCAGGTAGACCTTGCCGGCCTTCAGGCGCGCCATCAGTTCGTCGGGGGTGACGTCGACCAGCACCACCTCGTCGGCCCCGTCCAGCACGGTGTCCGGCACGGTCTCGTGCACGCGGATGCCGGTGATGGCGCCCACCGTGTCGTTGAGGCTTTCGAGGTGCTGCACGTTCAGCGTGGACCAGACGTCGATGCCGGCGTCGAGCAGCTCCTGCACGTCCTGCCAGCGCTTGGGATGGCGCGAGCCGGGCACGTTGGAGTGCGCCAGTTCGTCCACCAGCAGGACGGCGGGCTTGCGCACGAGGGCGGCGTCGAGGTCGAACTCGGGCAGCAGCCGGTCGCGGTAGCGGATTTCCTTCAGCGGCAGGCGAGGCAGGCCTTCGGCGAGTTGCGACGTCTCGCTGCGCCCGTGCGTCTCCACCAGGCCGACCACGACGTCGCGGCCGGCCTGCTGCTCGCGCCGCGCGGCGCCCAGCATGGCGTAGGTCTTGCCGACGCCCGCGCTCGCGCCGAAGTAGATGCGCAGGCGCCCGCGGCGCGCGCGCTGCTCCTCCGCCTGCAGCTGCGCGAGCAGTTCGTCGGGGTCCGGGCGCTGGTCGCTGGCGATGGCCATGGGACTCAGCGTAGCAGGCCGGCGGCGCCGCGCTCAATGCAGCGCATCGAGAGCCAGGTTCAGGCGCAGCACGTTGACGACGGGCGCGCCGACCAGGGGCAGCCAGGGCTGCTCCACGTTCCGGTCCACGAGGGCCGCCACCTGGTCCTGCGGCAAACCGCGTGCGCGGGCGACGCGCGCGACCTGGTAGTGCGCCGCTTCGGGGCTGATGTGCGGGTCCAGGCCGCTGCCGGAGGCCGTGACCAGGTCCACCGGCACGGGTGCCTGGTTGTCCGGGTCGGCTGCACGCAGCGCATCGATGCGGCCCTTGACCGCGTCGGCGAGCGCCGGGTTCAGCGGTCCCTGGTTGGAGCCGCCGGAGTTGGCGGCGTTGTAGGGCATCGGCGAAGTCGCCGAGGGCCGGCCCCAGAAGTGCTTCGGGTCGCGGAACTCCTGGCCGATCAGCATCGAGCCCACCGCCTTGCCGTCCTTCAGCACGATGCTGCCGTTCGCCCGCGACGGGAACACCGCCTGGGCGATGCCCGTCACGGCGCCCGGGTAGCCCAGGCCCACGATGACGGTCAGCAGCGCGAACAGCACGAGCGTGGGGCGCAGAATGGATTCCTTGGGCTTGTCCATGAGGTTCTCCTTCAGGCCAGCCCGATGGCGGCCAGGATCAGGTCGATCAGCTTGATGCCCACGAAGGGCACGACGAGGCCGCCCAGGCCGTAGAGGGCCAGGTTGCGGCGCAGGAGCGCGGCGGCGCCGATCGCACGGAAGCGCACGCCCTGGAGCGCCAGCGGGATCAGGAACACGATGACCAGCGCGTTGAAGATCACCGCCGACAGGATCGCGGACTGCGGGGTGGCGAGGCGCATGACGTTCAGCGCCTGCAGCTGCGGATAGGTGGCCACGAAGATCGCCGGCAGGATGGCGAAGTACTTCGCGACGTCGTTGGCGATGGAGAAGGTGGTGAGCGAGCCGCGCGTCATCAGCAGCGCCTTGCCCGTCTCCACCACCTCCAGCAGCTTGGTGGGGTCCGAGTCCAGGTCCACCATGTTGCCGGCCTCCTTGGCCGCCTGCGTGCCGCTGTTCATCACGACGGCGACGTCGGCCTGGGCCAGCGCCGGCGCGTCGTTGGTGCCGTCGCCCGTCATCGCCACCAGGCGGCCCTCGGCCTGGTAGTCGCGGATCATCTTCAGCTTGGCCTCGGGCGTCGCCTCGGCCAGGAAGTCGTCGACGCCCGCTTCGGCGGCGATGGCGGCGGCGGTGAGCTTGTTGTCGCCCGTGATCATGATGGTGCGGATGCCCATGCGGCGCAGCTCGGCGAAGCGCTCGCGGATGCCCGTCTTGACGATGTCCTTCAGCTCGATCACGCCCAGCACCTTGTCGCCCTCGGACACGACCAGGGGCGTGCTGCCGCGGCGCGCCACTTCGTCGGCCGTTCGCGTGACTTCCGCCGGCATGCGTCCGCCCAGCATCTGCACGTAGGTGCGGATCGCGTCGCCGGCGCCCTTGCGCAGGGCGACCACGCGTTCGACCACGGCGCTTGCGTCGGTGCCCACGACCGCGGGTTCGCCATCGGGGATGTCCGCGCCGCTCATGCGGTGCTGGGCGCTGAAGGCGATGAAGCGCGCGTCCGCCAGCGGGGTGTCGTCGATGCGCATGCGGCGGGCCAGTTCCACGATGGAGCGGCCCTCGGGCGTCTCGTCGGCGAGCGACGCCAGCACCGCGACGCGGGCGAGGTGCTCCTGCGCGACGCCGGGCGCCGCGTAGAAGGCCGAGGCCTGGCGGTTGCCGTGCGTGATCGTGCCGGTCTTGTCCAGCAGCATCACGTCGACGTCGCCCGCGGCCTCCACGGCGCGGCCCGAGGTGGCGACCACGTTGGCCTGCATCATGCGGCTCATGCCGGCGACGCCGATGGCGGACAGCAGGCCGCCGATCGTGGTCGGGATCAGGCACACCAGCAGCGAGATCAGGGCCGTGAGCGTCACCACCTGCCCGGCGCCGGACACTTCCACGCTGAAGATGGAGTAGGGCAGCAGCGTGGCCGTCACCACCAGGAACACGATGGTCAGCGCGATCAGCAGGATGTGCAGGGCGATCTCGTTGGGCGTCTTCTGCCGGCGCGCGCTTTCGACCATGCCGATCATGCGGTCCAGGAAGGACTCGCCGGGGTTGGCGGTGACGCGCACCACCAGCCAGTCGGACAGCACGCGCGTGCCGCCGGTGACGGAGGAAAAGTCGCCGCCGGCCTCGCGCACCACCGGCGCGGATTCGCCGGTGATGGCGCTCTCGTCCACGGACGCCACGCCTTCGATCACTTCGCCGTCGCCGGGAATGAAGTCGTTGGCTTCGACCAGGACGACGTCGTCCTTGCGCAGTTCCTCGCCCTTGCGCGGCAACCAGGCCTGGCCGTGGTAGCGGCCGTCGGTGCCCGCGTTCTCATAGCGCTTGGCCCACACTTCCTTGCGCATGCCGCGCAGCGACGCGGCCTGGGCCTTGCTGCGGCCCTCGGCCAGCGCCTCGGCGAAGTTGGCGAACAGGACGGTGAACCACAGCCACAGCGCGATGGCGAAGATGAAGCCCGGAGCGGCTTCGCCGCCGCCGTTGAGGGCGTGGATCCACAGCAGGGTGGTGACGATGCTGCCGATGTAGACGACGAACATCACGGGGTTGTGCCACTGCACGCGCGGGCTCAGCTTGGCGAAGGCGGCCTTCAGGGCCGGGTTCACCAGCTTGGGGTCGAACAGGCGCAGTTCCGTCTTGGGATGCTTGCTCATGGAAGGTCCTCGCGGCTTACCTGCCGCTCCACAGCACGAAGTGCTCCGCCACCGGGCCGAGGGCCAGGGCGGGCACGTAGTTCAGGAGGCCGACCAGCAGCACGGTGCCGACCAGCAGTGCGACGAACAGCGGGCCGTGCGTGGGCAGGGTCCCCGCCGAGACCGGGATGCGCTTCTTGCGGGCCAGCGCGCCGGCGATGGCCAGCACGGGCACGATCACGCCGAAGCGCCCGAGCCAGACCGCCAGTCCCAGGATGGTGTTGTAGAAGGGCGTGTTGGCGGACAGGCCCGCGAAGGCGCTGCCGTTGTTGTTGGCGGCGGAAGTGAAGGCGTACAGGATCTCGGTGAAGCCGTGCGCGCCCGGGTTGGCGACGCCGGCCTTGCCGGCCCCGGCGACCACCGCGATGGCCGTTCCCACCAGCACCACGATGGGCGTGACGAGGATCGCCACCGAGGTGAGCTTCATCTCGTAGGCCTCGATCTTCTTGCCCAGGTATTCGGGCGTGCGTCCGATCATGAGTCCGGCGATGAAGACCGCCAGGACGGCGAAGATCAGCATGCCGTACAGGCCCGACCCCACGCCGCCGAACACCACCTCGCCCAGCTGCATCAGCACCAGGGGCACCATGCCTCCGAGCGGCGTGAAGGAGTCGTGCATGCCGTTCACCGCGCCGCAGGAGGCGGCAGTGGTGACGGCGGCGAACAGTCCGGAGGCATCGATGCCGAAGCGCGCCTCCTTGCCTTCCATGTTCGCGCCTGCCGTGCCGAGCGCCGCGAGGTGCGGGTTGCCAGCCTGTTCGGCGGGGATCACGACCACCACCAGCGCCACGAACAGCACCGTCATGGCGGCAAGCACGGCCCAGCCCTGGCGAATGTCGCCGACGCCGCGGCCGAAGGTGAAGCACAGGGCCGCCGGGATCAGGAAGATGGCGACCATCTGCACCAGGTTGGTCCAGGCATTCGGGTTCTCGAACGGATGGGCCGAGTTGGCGTTGAAGAAGCCTCCGCCGTTGGTGCCGACCATCTTGATCGCTTCCTGCGACGCCACCGGACCCATGGCGATCGTCTGCCTGCCGCCTTCCAGGGTGTGCGCATCCAGGTAGGGCGCGAAGTTCTGGATCGAGCCCTGCGACACATGGAGCAGGGCCACGAGGATGGACAGGGGCAGCAGCAGCCACAGCGTGCTGCGCACGAGGTCGGCCCAGAAGTTGCCCACGCCCGCGGCGGAGCGCTGGGCGAAGCCGCGGATCAGCGCGAAGGCGACGGCGATGCCAGTGGCGGCGGAGAGGAAGTTCTGGCCCGCCAGCGCCATCATCTGCACCAGGTAGCCCATGGTGGACTCACCGCCGTAACCCTGCCAGTTCGTGTTGGTCACGAAACTCACGGCGGTGTTGAAGGACGAGTCCGCCGACACCGCCCCCATGCCGGCCGGATTGAGCGGCAGCCATTGCTGCACGCGCTGCAGCGCATACACGAACAGCGCGCCCACCGCATTGAAGGCAAGCAGCGCGAAGGCGTACTGCGTCCAGGGCATCGAGCGTTCGGGGTCGGTGCCGGCCAGCCGGTACACCGGCGCCTCGATGCGCCGCAGCCACTGCGGCAGGCGCCCTTCCAGCAGCGCCGCCATCCAGCGGCCCAGCGGCCACGCGAGCAGCACCAGCAGGACGAGGAAGAGGGCCAGCAGCCCCCAGGCAGAAGCAGTCATTTCAGAATTCCTCCGCGCGGATCAGCGCGTAGACGAGATAGGCGAGCAGCAGCAGGGCGCAGAACCCGGCCATCCCGTAGAGAACGGCGGGCGCGATCACGGCCGCTCCGCCTGGCCCGGCGCGAGGCGTTCGAGGCCGTGCACCAGCAGGCCCATCAGGCCCCACAGCGCGGCGCCCAGCAACAAGAAGACGATGTCCATGTGTCCTTCCTCCATGCGACGAAGATGGAGGAGTCTTTCCGTTCCCGCGTAAAAACGCGGCAGGGAAGTCGGGGCGGCCCGTATAGAAACCGTAAAAATCGCGGGCGCGCACCCGGCGGCCGACGTGCGCGGCAGTGGAACCCGCGCGGCGGGCCGAGAATCGCGGATCACGCTCACCCCCTCCCAGATGTCCTCACCCGCCGCCACGCAGTCGCCCCCCTCATCCTGGAACCCCGCGCTCGCAGTGGCGGCGCTGGGCGTCGTCTACGGCGACATCGGCACCTCGCCGCTGTACGCGCTGCGCGCGACGCTCGACCCGGCGCACGGCGTGGCACTCACGCCCGACGCGGTGCTGGGCCTGCTGTCGCTGATCGTCTGGGCGCTGACGCTGGTGGTCACGGTGAAGTACGTCGTCTTCGTGCTGCGCGCCGACTACGACGGCGAAGGCGGCATCCTGGCGCTGCAGGCGCTGGCGCGGCATGCCATCGTCGACAGCAAGGCGCCCCGCTGGCTGCTGGGACTGGTGGGTGCCATGGGCCTCACCGGCGCGGCGATGTTCTACGGCGACAGCCTGATCACCCCGGCCATCTCCGTGCTGTCCGCCGTGGAAGGCCTCGAGGTCGCGACCCCCGTCTTCACGCCCTACATCCTCCCGTTCACGGTGGCGATCCTGGTGCTCCTGTTCCTCGTGCAGAAGTTCGGCACGGGCGGCGTCGGGCAGGTGTTCGGGCCGGTGATGCTCTTGTGGTTCCTCACGCTCGGCGTACTGGGACTGCAGCACATCGCCGAGGCGCCGCGCGTGCTGCAGGCGCTCAACCCGTGGTGGGCCTGGCACTTCCTCGCCAGCCACCCCGCGCAGTCGCTGGCGGTGCTGGGCTCCGTGTTCCTGGCCGTCACGGGCGGCGAGGCGCTCTACGCGGACATGGGGCACTTCGGCGCCCGCGCGATCCGCCAGGCCTGGTTCTTCGTCGCCCTGCCGGCGCTGGTGCTGAACTACTTCGGGCAGGGCGCGCTGGTGCTGGCGGATCCTTCCGCCATCGACAATCCCTTCTTCCGCCTGCTGCCCTCCTGGGGCGTGCTGCCCATGGTGGTGCTGGCGGCGGCGGCGACGGTCATCGCGTCGCAGGCCGTGATCTCCGGCGCCTTCTCGCTCACCGCGCAGGCCATGCGCATGGGCTACGTGCCGCGGCTGCGCATCGTGCAGACCTCGGGCGAGGCGATGGGCCAGATCTACATGCCGGGCGTGAACTGGATGCTGATGGTGGGCGTCGTCGCCCTGGTGCTCGGCTTCCGCAGCTCCAACGCGCTGGGCGCCGCCTACGGGATCGCCGTGTCGGTGACGATGGTGACCACCACCGTCCTCGCCGCGATGGTGGCGCGGCGCCTGTGGCGCTGGAACCGCTGGGCGGTCGCCGCAGGCACGCTGCTGTTCCTGGGCATCGATTCGACGTTCGTGTTCGCCAACAGCCTCAAGATCGCCGAAGGAGGCTGGCTCCCCCTGGTGGTCGCCGCCGTCGTGATGGGACTGTTCACCACCTGGTCACGCGGACGGAGGCTGATGCAGGAGATGGCCGCGGAGGAGCGGGTGGAACTGGCGCCCTTCCTGGAAGCGCTGCTCGCCGAGCCGCCCCACCGCGTCCGCGGCACGGCGGTGTTCCTCACTTCCGACCCGGACGCGGTGCCGCATGCGCTGCTGCACAACCTGAAGCACAACCAGGTGCTGCACCAGCGCGTGGTCATCCTGCGCGTGGAAGGCACCGACGTGCCGCGGGTCGACGCCTCGCACCGCATCCACTCGGTGGACCTGGGCGGCGGCTTCTGGAAGGTGTCCGTGCGCCATGGCTTCATGGAAACGCCCGACGTGCCGGAGTTCATGAAGGTGCTGTCGTACCAGCGCGGCATCTCCATCGAGAGCATGACGACGTCCTACTTCGTGTCGCGCGAGACGGTGGCGACCGGCGCGCTGAAGTCCATGACGCGCTTCCGCCAGGCAATCTTCGCCTGGCTGCACCGCAATTCCAGCCGCGCGTCCGACTATTTCCGCCTGCCGCCCAATCGCGTCGTGGAATTCGGCCGCCGCCCTTGAGCGCGCCTAGAATGCCCTTGCCACCGCAGGAGCAAGAGCATGAGTGACAAGAGCATCCTCGAACACATTTCCACCCTCATCGACGAGGAACACAAGCTGCGTTCGGGCGCCGGCACGGCACCGGAGCAGGCGGCGCACCTCAAACGCGTCGAGGAGCAACTCGACCAGTGCTGGGACCTGCTGCGGCAGCGGCGGGCCAGGCGCGAGTTCGGGCAGGACCCGGAGGGCGCGCAGCCGCGCGACATCGGCACGGTCGAGAACTACACGGGCTGAGCCATGCCCAGCCCGCGGAACCGGCTGAAGCTGACCGGCAACACGCACCTGCCCGACGTGGGCGACGAAACCGGCGGCGACGAGGACGTGCTGCGCTTCGTGCCGGCGCCGGAGAGCGAGCGCGAGGCACCGGCCACTTTCGCGGCGGAATCCGTGGCGCCGGGCTACGTTGCCGTGGTGCGCGATCAGGTGCGCCAGCGCCCGGTGACGGCGCTGGCGGGCGCGTTCGTCCTGGGCATGGTGGTGGCCCGGCTCTGACGCCGGCTCATTGCAGGGTCAGCGGCCGCACGACCGGCCAGGCGAACTCGTGGCCGACGACGACGCGCGCGTACAGGTAGTTCTCCCGCATCTTCTCGGGCAGCCGGTCCAGGTCGACGTGGCCCGCCGCATCGCAGGGAAAACTCAGCCCCGGGCCGCGCGCATGCAGCGCCGGGAAAAGCAGTTCGTAGGCGGGCGACGGCGTGGCGATCATGGTGGCTCCTCTGCGTGCGTCCCATCCCCACAATGGTCCGCTGCGGGGGGATCGCCATCGGCCGATCGGCCTATGCCGAAGGCCAGGGCGCCCGTGCCCTAGCCAAGCGGCGTCTTCACCCCATTGCGAAACGTGAAGAGCGTGGTCGCCGCGTTCTTCAGCTCGCCGTTGGGCTGGAACTGGATGCGGGCCGTCACGCCCTGGAAGTCGGTACTGGCCAGCATCGGCAGGTATACCTTCGGGTCCGCGGAATTGGCGCGCTTCATCGCGTCCACCAGCACGAAGGTGGCGTCGTATGCATACGGGCTGTAGACCTGGAACTGCCCCGGGAACTTCTGGTCGTAGCGCTGCTTCCAGGCCGGACCACCGGGCATCTTCTCGAGTGACGCGCCGCCGACCGCGCAGACCACGTTCTCCAGCGTCTTCGCGCCGCCCGAGAGCTTGGCGATTTCCGTGGTGCAGATGCCGTCGCCGCCCAGGAACTTCACGTTGGTCATTCCCAGCTGTTCCATCTGCCGCAGCATGGGGCCGGCCTGCGGGTCGAGGCCGCCGTAGAAGATCGCGTCGGGGTTCTTCGCCTTGATCGCCGTGAGGATGGAGAGGAAATCCGTGGCCTTGTCGTTGGTGAACTGCTCGTCCACGACCTGCATGCCCAGCGCCTGCGCGGTCTTCTTGAAGACGCCCGCGACGCCCTGGCCGTAGGCCGTGCGGTCGTCCACCACGGCCACCGTCTTGAGCTTCAGCGTCTCGGCCGCGTGCTTCGCCACCGCGGCGCCCAGGTCGTTGTCGTTGGCGATCAGCCGGAAGGTGGTGTTGAAGCCGGGCTTGGTGAGGTCCGGGTTGCTGGCCGAGGGCGTGATGTGCGGGATGCCGCAGTCGTGGTAGACCTTGGACGCCGGGATGGTGGTGCCGGAATTGAGGTGGCCCACCACGCCGGCCACCTTGAGGTCGCAGAGCTTCTGCGCCGCCGCGGTGCCCTGGCGCGGGTCCCCGGCATCGTCCTCCGCCGCGATCTCGAAATGCGCCGGCTTGCCGCCGATCTGCACGTTCTGCGCGTTGAGCTCCTCCAGCGCCATGCGCACGCCGTTCTCGTTGTCCTTGCCGTAGTGGGCCTGCGGCCCGGACAGCGGGGCTGCGTGGCCGATCTTCACGGTGACGGCGCCCGCGGGCGCGGCCGCTCCGCCGGCCTGCTCCTTCTTGCCGCAGCCGGCCAGGGCGGCCAGCGTCGCGGCGGCAAGGGCCACGTGAAGCAGAGCTGTACGCATGTCACGTCCTCCTGAAGCTTGTTGGGGCAAAAATTATGGGCGCGGCGCCGCGACAGCGCCCACGCTTTCTGCAATAGTTTCCGCATGCTCCGCTGGACCTTCACGCTGGCCGCCACCATGGCCGCGCTGGCGCTCGGCGCGTTGCTCGCCCAATGCGCGAATCCGCCCGACAGCGGGGAGAGCGGCCCCAACGTGGCCTACGACCGCCAGGAGGTTGCCGAGCTGCTGCCGGGCACGTGGCTGCGCGAGTACGGGGAGCAGGGCGTGCAGGTGCGGCGCCTGCTCACGCTCGAGCCCAAGGGCGCTTTCCACGAGGTGGCGCGCGTCACCGACCCCAGCGGCGCGGTGACGCAGTTCGTGCACGAAGGCACCTGGCTGTACGACGGCACCAACCTCAAGCGGCGCTACACGCTCGTGAACGGCGAACCGCCTTCACGGCTGAACGTGCCCTTCGCGACCTTCGCCATCGTGTTCGAGACCCACAACGAATTCACCGGCGTGGACCACGTGCACGACGTCACGGTGCGCTACCGCCGCGTCGCCGACGACACCCGGCCCTGACTTACTGCAGGCGGATCTCGCCGTGGAAGTGCGCGCGCAGCTGCAGGCCGGGAATCTCCAGCGTCATCGTCGCCGGGAAGGCCTCGCCGCCGGAGGCCTTGCCCTCCTTCAGGGCGGCCGCGACCGCCTGTTCGATCTCGCGCTGCGAGCTGACGCCCACCGTCTTGAGGAACTTGCGCAGGCTGAGGTTGAAGACTTCTTCGTCCATGGCGGATCTCCTGTCAGGCCGGGCCCTCGACAAAGCGCTTGAGGTTGCCCAGCGCGTGCTCCCATTGTCGCCCGATCACCTCCAGCGAGCGGCGCGCTTCCTCGATCTGGGTCGCGTCGAACTGCCAGAGCCGCTCGCGCCCTGCGCGCAGGTCGTGCACCAGCCCGGCCGCGGCCAGCACCTGCAGGTGCTTGGTCACGGCCTGGCGCGAGATCTCGGTGCTGGCCGTGAGCTGGGTGATGGAGAAGGCGCCACCCGCGCACATGAGCGCGATCAGGCGCAGCCGCGTGGCGTCGCCGAGCGCGAAGAACACGTCCGCCAGGTCGGGCGGCGGCGCGTCAGCCCGCGGTGGCATGGCGCGCGATGTTCTGCAGCTGCGCCTGCCAGCCGCCGTCGTTCATGCGGAAGGCCTCGAAGCGCCGCGCCGGCGGCACGTGTTCGAAGCCCGACTCGACCACGGTCAGCAGCGTGCCGCCGTCGGCGTCCTGCAGCGTGAAGGTGACGAGGGTCGGCTCTTCCTTGCCGTAGTCGACCTTGGGATCGACGGCGTAGGGGTGCCAGCGCCACGACAGCAGCCGCTCCGGCTCCACGCGGTCCACGACCACGTCGAAGAAGACGTGCCGGTAGCCCTCGACGGTGATCGGGCCCCGGGCGCGCTGGCCGGGAGCGAAGCGCTGGCCGGCCAGGTCCACCCCGAACCAGCGGCCGAACTCCTCGGCCTGGGAGAGCGCGCGCCAGACGCGGCTGCGCGGGGCGGCGATGTGGATGTTGCGTTCGATGCGGTCGGTGTCCGGCATGGTGGATCCCTGTTGGGCAACCGGTTGGTTGCGTGATGCATCCTACGCGGGCGGCACCAGAAATGCAACCTCATGGTTGCACGATGGGCTCATTCACAGCTAAGACAACGCTAAGAGCCGGCTAAACGCCCTTTCCTACAGTGCATCCACGGCCGATGCAGGTGCACCTGCCGACAAACCCGAAAGGAAACGTCATGAATGCCAAGCTCGCCCTCTCCGCCCTCGCCCTTGCCGCCTTTGCCGGCAGCGCCCTGGCCGACGACATCACCATCGACAACCACGCTTTCGTGTCCACCAAGACGCGTGCCGAAGTGCTGGCCGACCTGGCCGCCTACCGGGCCGCGGGCGTGAACCCCTGGGCCACGTCCTACCAGCCGCTGAAGTACTTCCACTCCACGGCCAGCCGCCAGGAAGTCGTCGCCGACTTCCTCGCTTCGCGCAACGAAGTGCGGGCCCTGACCGGTGAAGACAGCGGCTCCGCGTACCTGGCCCAGGCGCGCGGTGCCGTCCACGGCAGCACCACGCGCTTCGCCGCCGCGCCGGCGAACGCCCAGTGAGGGCGTGGCAGGGGACGGCCACCCGCCGTCCCCTGGCCGGAGCGGGGATTGGGGCCATCGCATAATCCCGGGTGCACTCCGCACAAGGGACCGCCATGACCTACCCCAACACGCAGCTCTTCATCAACGGCCAGTGGCAGGACGCCGCCGACGGCCGCACGCTCGCCGTCTTCAATCCCGCCACCGGCAAGGAGATCGGCCGGGTCGCGCAGGCCGGCAAGGCCGATCTGGACAAGGCGCTGGACGCCGCCCGCAAGGGCTTCGAGACCTGGCGCGACATGCCGCCGGCCGAACGCGCGAAGACCATGCGCAAGGCCGCCGCGCTGATCCGCGAACGCGCCGCCGACATCGCCCCGCTGATCACGCAGGAGCAGGGCAAGCCGCTCGCGGAAGCGAAGGCCGAGACCCTCGCCGCCGCCGACATGATCGAGTGGTACGCCGACGAAGGCTTCCGCGTCTACGGCCGCCTCGTGCCCTCGCGCGGCAAGCCGGAGCTGCGCCAGATGGTGGTGAAGGACCCCGTGGGTCCCGTGGCCGCCTTTACCCCCTGGAACTTTCCCATCAACCAGGTCGTGCGCAAGGTGGGCCCCGCGCTGGCTGCCGGCTGCTCGATGCTGGTGAAGGCCGCGGAAGAAACGCCCGCCGGTCCCGCCGCCTTCATCAAGGCCTTCGCCGACGCGGGCATCCCGCCCGGCGTGCTGCAGCTGGTGTACGGCAACCCCGCCGAGATCTCCAACTACCTGATCCCGCATCCGGTGATCCGCAAGGTCACGTTCACCGGCTCCACGCCCGTGGGCAAGCAGCTTGCCGCGCTGGCGGGCCAGCACATGAAGCGCGTGACGATGGAGCTGGGGGGCCACGCCCCGGTGATCGTCTGCGACGACGCCGACATCGGCCTGGCCGTCAAGGCCGCCGGCGCGGCCAAGTTCCGCAATGCGGGCCAGGTCTGCATCTCCCCCACGCGCTTCCTCGTGCACGAGAGCGTCAAGGACGAATTCGCCAAGCAGCTGGCGAAGTACGCGCAGGGCCTCAAGGTCGGCGACGGCCTGGCCGAAGGCACGACGATGGGCCCGCTGGCCAACCCGCGCCGCGTGACGGCGATGGCGGAATTGCAGGCCGACGCCGTGAAGCAGGGCGCGCAGGTCCTCACCGGCGGCAAGCGCATCGGCGACGCCGGCAACTTCTGGGAGCCCACCGTGCTGCTGGACGTGCCGCTGCAGGCCAAGGTGTTCAACGACGAGCCCTTCGGCCCCGTCGCCGGCATCCGCGGCTTCACCGACCTGAACGAGGCGATCCAGGAAGCCAACCGCCTGTCCTTCGGCCTCGCGGGCTACGCCTTCACGAAGTCGCTGAAGAACGCGGACCTGCTCACCCGCCGCGTGGAAGTCGGCATGCTGTGGATGAACATGCCCGCGATGCCCAGCGCCGAGATGCCCTTCGGCGGCATCAAGGATTCGGGTTACGGCTCCGAGGGCGGCCCCGAGTCGCTGGAGGCGTACCTGAACACGCGCTCGGTCGCGATCATGAACGTCTGACTTTGTCGTTCCCGCGGAGGCGGGAACCCAGGGCTTTCAAAGAGCGCGCCGCCGGCGCGCTTTCTTTTTCTGGGAAGCCCTGGATCCCCGCCTCCGCGGGGATGACGAAGCCCCTGCTCAATCGATCGAATACCGCAGCCCCACCAGCAACGTCCTCGGCGCCCCCGGCGCATGGAACGTGCTGCTGCGCAGCGGGAATTCGCCGTTGACGGCCGGCAGGGGCCGTGCCACGAACCGGCCCTGCGCGTCGAAGGCCGTGTCCCCGAGCAGCGCGCCATTCGTGTAGCGCCGGTCGAACACGTTGTCGACGTGGAAGAAGAACTGCATGCGCTGCGTGGGCTGGTAGCGGGCCGACAGGTTGAGGACGGCAAAACCGGCGCTGCGTCCGCCGCCGAGGAAGACCACGCCATCCGGCTGGTGCGCGTTGTTCTCGTTGCCGCGCGCATGGGAGCCGGCCTGCGCCAGCACCGTGGCCCCGAACGCCCACTGCGGCGTGGCCTGCCAGTCGGCGTTGAACTTGAAGACGCGCGGCGATACCAGAGGGATGTGGTCGCCGGGCTGCACGGCTATGGTGCCGTCCAGGCCCGGCGTGCCGGCCTGCGCGGCGCTGTTGCTGCTGTTGGGAGATCCGGGGAAGGCCTGCGCGCTGCGATAGGTGGCCTGCAGGAAGGTGAGGTTCGCGCCGAACGTGACGCGCTGCACCCGTCCGTCGAGGCCCAGCTCCAGTCCCTGGCGGCGCGTGCGGCCGACGTTCTGGAAGTAGCCGAAGCCGGTCTGCGGCGCCGCGATGAACTGGATGTCGTCGGAACTGTCGGCGCGGAACACGGTGGCGCTCCAACCGAATTGCGGCGAGACGCGCCCGCGCACGCCCGCTTCCAGGGTGCGCGTCACCACCTGCCGCAACGGTGGGTCGCCCGCCATCGCGTTGGGCAGCCGGCAAGGCTGGTCGGGGTTGGCGCACGCGAGCTCGATGGTGCTCGGGGCGCGCGTGCCTTCGTTGTAGCCGGCGAAGGCCGTCCAGCCGCTCGCGGCCGGCGCGAAGGTGACGCCGAGCGCCGGGTTCAGGCGCTGGAAGGTGTGGGTGCCCGTGAGCGATGACGGATCGCCTGCCGGCGTGATCCGGTCGGTGTTCTTCACCCGCGTGTGGTTGTAGCGGGCCGCGGCCGTCCAGTGCCAGCTGCCGGTGGTCAGCGTGTCGGACGCGTAGATGCTCGCGGTCTGCGTATGGCCCTGAAGGTCCACCCGGTTGTCGAAGGGCACGCCGTCGATCGTGCCGGCCGTGACGCCGTCGGCGAAGGCCGGCACGCCGGTGACGCTGCGGTCCGGGTTGAGGTAACCGAGCTGCGTGGACTGCCGGTACGCGATGCGGCTCGCCTCGTACGCCGCGCCCGCGCTCAGCTGGTTGGGATGGCCCGCGAGCGGCGTGCGGTTGGTGAACAGCGCGGAGCCACCCCATTGCGACTGTTCGGTGCTGCCGCGGTTGACCAGGCCGTTGCACTTCTGCGCCGGTTCGCCCTGCAACAGCACCTCGGCCAGGCAGCGCGCAAAGGGAAAGGGCGTGTTGGCGGCGTTCTCGCCGGGCTGGTACACGTCCTGGTCCAGCGAATTGCCGTTGACGTCGGCATTGAGCGTGTGGGTCTGGATGCTGCGCCAGTAGAGATTGCCGGACAGGGTGTTCACCGGGTCGAGGTCCCGGCGGGCCGTGAGCGTCAGGAGGGTCGAGCGGTTCTTCGTGATGTCCGGCTTCGTGTACAGGCTGGACCAGTCGTCTCGCAGCAGCCGCTGTTCCTGCAGGGCGCTGCCCCACAGTTCGTTGTCCGCGTAGGCGAGGCTCGCGGTGAGGCGCGTGCGCGCATCCTGCCAGCCCAGCTTGCCGAACACCTGCCGCACGTCCGAGGGGGACGCGTCCCGCCAGCCGTCATCGTGCGAAAGGTTGGCGGCGAAGTAGCCGTCGATGCCTTCGGGCTGCGCGAAGCCGTGTTCCAGCTCCAGGGAGCGGCGGCCGTAGGAGCCGGCGGAGAGCTGCACGACGGAGCCGGGCCAGCTGATCCCGTCCTTCGTCCGCAGCGAAAGCGAACCCCCCAGCGTGTTGAGCCCGAAGAGCGGATTGGAGCCGGGCATCATCGTCATCGTGTCGATGGCCATCCGCGGAATCAGGTCCCAGCTCACCACGTCGCCGAAGGGCTGGTTCATGCGCACGCCGTCCATGTAGACCGACAGGCCCTGCGGCGTGCCGAGCACGGGCGAAGCGGTGAAGCCACGGAAGCTCACGTCGGGCTGGTAAGGATTGCCCTGCATGGACTGGAGCTGCACGCTGCCCATGTGCTGCTCGATCTCGTCGGCGATGCTGCGGGCATCGGGCGCGCCGTTGGGCGTCGCATCGAGGGTCTGCACGTTGGCAGGGACCTGCCGTCGCGACAGGCCGCTTTCGGGCAGCGGCGTCGTGCCGATCACGCGCACCTCCGGCAGCGTCGGCACGTCCTGCGCCGCCGCGGGACCGGCGAGAACGCAGAGGAGGGGAACGAGGCGGGGGCGGAGCGGGTGCATCGTGAGGCACAGCCTCCACGACCCCGGCGCGGGCGCACAGGGAAGATTTCCCGGCCTGACCCCGGGCTGACCCTAGAGCGCGGCCCGGGGTTCGATCAGCCCCTGGCGCAAGGCCAGGTGCACCAGCGCCGCGGGCGTGGCCAGGCCCAGCTTGTCCCGGATCTGGGACTGGTGGTTGGCCACCGTCTTGGCGCTCAGGTTGAGCAGCTGCGCGATGTCGGCGACGGTGCGCCCTTCCGCGAGCAGGCGGAAGATCTCGTGCTCCTTGCCCGTCAGGCTCGCGAGCCGGCCCGCATCCGCGGCCAGCGCCGCGCGGTCGCGCGCGATGTCGGCGCTCAGGTAGACGTGCCCGGCGTGGACCGCGCGCACGGCCTGCACCAGCACCTCCGGCTGGCTGCTCTTGGTGACGTAGCCGCGGGCGCCGGCCGCGAGCGCGCGCTGCGCCACCAGGGCATCCTCGTGCATGCTGAAGACGAGGCAGCGGGCGGCCGGCGCGCGCGCCGTGATGCGCGCCAGCAGCTCCAGGCCGCCGGCACCGCGCATGGACAGGTCCACGACCGTCACGTCCGGCAGGCATTGCGCCCAGAGCCGGTAGGCCCCGTCGGCATCCTCGCTCTCGCCGACCACGCGCAGGTCCTCGCTGCGTTCCAGGAAGCGGCGGAAGCCTTCGCGGACCACCGCGTGGTCGTCGACGAGGAGGATGCGGATCATGCAGGCTCCTCCTCGGCCACCCGCAAGGGGACGCGCGGCGCGGGCACGCGCACCGCGACGCGCACGCCGCCGTGCGGCGACGGCGCGACGGCGAGGCTGCCGCCCAGGATGGCCACCCGCTCCGCCATGCCGAAGAGGCCGAGGCCGCCCTGGCTCTTTTCCGCGGGCATGCCGCGGCCGTCGTCGTCCACCGTGAGCAGCAGGGCCTGGCCGTCCCGCTCCGGCACCAGCGCGAGCTGCGCCCGGGTCGCCGCCGCATGGCGGGCGACGTTGGTCAGCGCCTCCTGCGCGACGCGGTACAGGGCCACGCGGACTTCGTCGGCGAGGCGTTCGCACGAGGGATCGACCTGCACGCCGCAGGCGATGCCGTAGCGCCGCGACCAGCCGTCCGCCAGGTTGCGCAGGCTCGCCTCCAGGCCCAGGGCGTCCAGCATGGGAGGCCGCAGCCGCGTGAGCATGTCGCGCACGACGGCGTGCAGCTGGTCGACGGTGTCGCGGATCGCGCGCGCGCCTTCGGCCACGCCGGGCAGGTCGCGCCCGCGCACCTCGTCCTCGATGCCGGCGGCCTCCACGCGGATGGCCACGCATTGCTGCGCGAGCTCGTCGTGCAGTTCGCGGGCGAAGCGGCTGCGCTCGTCCTCCTGCAGCCGCAGGAGCTGGCGCGCCAGCTCGCGGTTCTGGCGCAGCGACTCCAGCAGCGCCGCCTCGACCTGCAGGCGGGCCTGCATCTCGCGCGAACGTTCCCGCAGGCGCCGCCAGCCGAACCAGGCCAGGCCGGCGCAGAGCACCACCAGCGTCAGGGGCAGCTCATCGAGCTGCAGGCCCTCGTGCCGCTGGGTCCAGGACTCCACGCGCTCGAACAGCTCGACGTGGACGGCGAACAGGAAGAACCCGACCGTCAGGACCGCGACCAGCAGCAGGTCGGCCAGCACGCTGGACCAGGGGCGCGGGGTGGGCTGCAGGGCAGGCATGACGGACGCGGCCGGGCTGCGCCATTCTCACGGCTGGCATGCGAGCCGTCCAGGCGCTCCGTCGCGCTCAGCTCTGCAGCAGCATGCCGTACTTGTCCATGTGGCGAGCGACGTAGGCCGCGATGAAGGGGCACTGTGCCCGGACCTTCAGGCCGCGCGTCCTGGCATCTTCCAGCGCGAAGACGGCGATGCGCGAGCCCAGCCCCTGGCCTTCGTAACGCTCGTCGACTTCGGTGTGCACCAGGCGCACGACGTCGCCTTCCACGCGGTACTGCACCAGGGCGGCGACCTCGCCGCCGCGCCAGAGTTCATAGCGCGAGCGCGCCTCGTTGTTGCGGAGTTCTTGTTCCTGCGGGTTCATCCCGCCATGGTGCCGCAAAGCGCGACCGTGCGGGGATCGGGCTCGCCCGCGTAGAAGCGCTCCAGGCCCTGGCGGAACACGGCCTCGCCCGGCGCGGCGAGCGAGAAGAGGCTGAGGCAGGAGCGGAACTTCAGGTCGTCGGGCGAGCCGAGGATCTCCAGCGCCGGGCGCTCCGGGACCTGCAGCACCAGCGTGCAGCACTCGACGAGGCGCGGCCCCAGGACCGGGTGCGCGAGGTACGCGCGCGCCTCGGCGAGCGAAGCGATGCCATAGCGCTGCGCCATGGAACTGAAGCCCAGGCCCCGCAGCTGCGGAAAGACGAACCACATCCAGTGGCTGCGCTTGCGGCCGGCACGCAGTTCGGCGCGCGCCGCATCGATGACGCCTTCCTGCGCTCGCACGAAGCGATCGAGGTCGAAGGGATCGTCGGCCATGCGGCGCGTGGGAGGAAATTTCCCGGGCGGCCTCGTCTCTTGCCGGCTGATCAGGGCTTCACCGGCGTGTCCTTGCCCGGAACGTACCGGCGCCCGCCGCCCCCCTGGTCGCCCGCATCGCCGTCGCGCAGCAGCAGCGTCACGAGGAGCGCCGACTTCGTGCCGCGTGCGCGCACCGAATGCGGCTCCCGCGCCGGCAGCACGATGACGTTGCCCGGGCGCAGCTTGCGCACGCCGCCGCCCATGACCACCTCCACCTCGCCTTCCAGGCAGTGGATGACGCACTCGTCGTCCACGTGGTGCTGCGGCATGTCGTGGTAGGGATCCAGCACCAGGTGCAGCAGCTGGGTGCGGCTGGTCTTGATCAGGCTGGTGCTCACCTGGCCTTGCAGCCCGTCGCCGAACGGACCCACGTTGATCACGTCCAGCAGTTGTGCATGGGGCAGCGCCATCGTTCACCTCGCGTTCGTTGGCGGTATCTTCGGCGCGCCGGCGCGGCAGGGCTGTAGGACGGCGCCTCTGCCGCGCTCGCCGGCCCTACATGGGTGCGCTGCTGGCGGGCAGGGGCTCGAACGGTTGCCGCGAACCGGCGTGCCGCAGGCGCAGGCTGCCGGCGCTGTGCGCGTTGCGCTGCCAGTTGCGGTTGGTCCAGTACACGCCGTCGAGCGTCTCGCCGCCGCGGGTCTTGCGCACGTCGATGAAGCCCGCGCCCTGGTACACGGCCGGATCGCCCGGCAGCGGGCCCGGCGTGCGGGCCTCGTACACGTACCACAGGCGCTGCCTGCGGGTGGTCGGGTCGCGCTCGGGCCAGACGGCGATCGTGCGCGAATCGGTGTTGCGCGTGCGCGAGGTGAAGGTGATCTCCAGCTCGAAGAAGTCCTGCTCGATGTGCACGTCCACCCGGTCACCCGGCGCGCGCGTGCCGGGGGCCTGGCCCGCTTCGGCGACCTGCAGCAGGCCCTCCCAGTCGCCGGAGACGTCGGCGAACACGGCGTCCGAGAACCAGCGCGTGGAGGCGAGTGGCGACCAGAGGAACTTGCCCACCAGCACGGTGATGATGGTGAACACCGTGACGGTGGTCCACAGCGTGCCGAACAGCTTGAACAGGCCCTTGCCGCCCTTCTTCAGGTAATGCGGCTTGCCCTGCACCCACCACATGGCGAGGAACACGAGCACCAGCCCGAACAGGAAGTAGTAGACGATCCACTGGAAGGGAAGGAGGCGCCACATGACCAGGCCTCCTTCAGTCCGGGATGCGCGCGAAGCGCGGCTGGCGCACGCCGTCGACGACGACGTGTTCGAAGAACATCGCGTGCGGGCGCACCCACCAGCCGGTATCGTTGTACAGGGGCCGGTACACCACGAGCGGCTCGAGCGTCTCGCTGTGGCGCGCGACGCCGGTCACCTCGTATTCGCCGCCCTTGTAATGGCGGTAGCGGCCGACGGGCGTGGCGGGCAGGGCGGGCAGGTCGCTCATTGCTCGGCCCAGCGTGCCAGCGCTTCCAGCGCGTCGAATTGCGGCATCTTGGCGTTGAAGTCCAGCGCGCCGGTCTCCACCAGCGTGACGCCGTACATGCAGCCTTCCTCGCGGCGGCCTTGCAGCAGCGCGCCGACCTGCTGGTCGCCGCCGTCCTTCACCGCCTTGGCGAACGCGTTGCGCACGGCGTCGCGCTGCGCGTCGCCACCCGCCGCGGCGGCTTCGCCGGCGCGCCGCTCGACGTAACGCTTCGACGCGTTGAGGTAGCGGGCGTTGGTCTGCTGCCAGCGGTTGGTGAAGGTCTTGGGCGATTCGGCGCGCCCGACCACCGTCAGGCACTCGGTGGCCAGGCGGCCGACGATGAAATCGGCCTGCGCGATGTAGACGGCGGCGGCGTCGCGTTCCGGCGTGCCGGCGGGGGCAGCCTGTTGCGCGCCGGCGGCCTGCGCGAAGCCGGCGGCGAGAAGAAGGGGCGTCAGGTGGCGCATGCAGGGATTCTCGGGGTGGCCTTCGCGTGCGTCCACGCGAAGAGCTGGAAAGTGGTCAGTTGATATCCCAACGCCGGCACCGGCGTTGCGCTCAGTCGACGCCCGGCAGCAATTCCGGGTTGAACGCGACTTCCCACAGGTGCCCGTCCGGGTCCTGGAAGTAGCCTGCATATCCCCCGTAGAAGGTGTCCTGGGCGGTCTTGACGATGGTGGCACCGGCGCTGCGCGCCTCGTCCATCACCTGGTCGACCTCCTCGCGCGCACCGACGTTGTGCGCGAGGCAGAACTCGGTGGTGCTGCGCGGACCGGCCGGCAGGCCCGCGTCGTGGGCCAGGCTCGCGCGCGGCCAGAGCGCAAGCCGCAGGCCGTGATCGAGCTCGAAGAAGGCCACCGCGCCGTGCTCGAACTGCTCGCCGACGATGCCGTGCGTCGCCAGGCCCAGGCCGTCGCGGTAGAAGCGCACGGCGCGCGCGAGGTCGTCGACGCCGAGGGTGATGAGGGTGATCCGCGGTTCCATCTGCGCGTGCCCGGTGGTTGCCCGGCCTTCATTCTCGGAAGCCGGCGGCGGGCGTCAAGCACCGCCGCCGCGCCGCGGGTCAGGGCTGGTAGCAGGCTCCCGACGCGTCGTTCTCGATCCGGATGAGGTCGCCGCCCGCGCCGCCCCAGACGTTGCCGGACGTGAAGATCAGGCAGCCTTCGCCCTTGTAGAACGCCTGCATGCGGCGCGCATCGTTGCCGAAGTAGTAGGGGATCCAGCGCTTGCCGGATTCGTACGTGTGCCATTGGTCCGGCGCCCGGCCGAGCACCTGCTGGGTCTCGCCCATCGTCATGCCGATCTGCAGGCGCGCGAACTTCGCGTTGCGCGCGGCCTTGCCCACGATCTCGCCGGTGTAGCTGCCGTCCTTGGACTTCACCACCTTCACGTCGCCGTTCTGCGCGGCGGGCTTGGCTGCCGCCTGCGGAGCGGCTGGCGGAGCGGCCGGCGCGGTCGCGCCATCGTTCTTCTGCGTCGTGCCACAACCTGCCAAGGCAAGCGTGGCCACCGCGAACATGGAAACCATCTTCTTCATTGCATTCTCCTCACTGCTGCGATCGAGGGAATTCTAGGAAGCGACGGTGGCGCGGGCCACCGTGCCGTTGCTTTCCTGCCCGCTGCGCCCGCCTGGAGGAGCCCGCCCGCCTTTCGTCGCAGAATCGTCACCGGAGATTTCCCATGTCCGAAGCCCACGATCCGCACCTCGCCACCGCACGCGCCTTCCTCCTCGACCTGCGGACCGCCCTCGATACCGCCACCCGCGCGCTGGGCGCGCGCTGCAGCCGCGACGGCCGGCTGCTGGCGCCGGCGCTCGATGCACAACAGGTTGCTTCCTTCGAACTCGCCTGGGCCGCGGCCGAACTGCTCGCGGCCGAGACGGGCCTGCAGCAGGTGCACAAGAGGACGCTCGACGTGCGTCTCGCATTGCTGTTCGCCGTCGATGCGGCCGTGTCGGTCCTCGGCCGACTCGAATCGATGTTCCTCGATCTCGGCCTGCCTGACGACGCGCTGCGTGCCGTGCGCGCGCACCGGGACTGGCCCGTGCTGCGGCAGGCCGCGACGGGCACGCCCGCACTCGAAGCCGCGGGTGCGGAGGTGCTGGCCGCGCGCGGCGAAGTGGGCGTGCTGCCGCTGGATGAGCCCCACGCGCTGGCGCAGGACAGCTTCCGGCGCTTCTCGGAGGAAGTCGTCGCGCCCCTTGCGGAGCGGATCCATCGCGAAAACCTCACCGTGCCCGAGGCGCTGCTGCAGCCGCTGCGCGAGATGGGCGTGTTCGGCCTGTCGGTGCCGGAGCAGCACGGCGGCAGCGCGCCGGACGAGCGCGAGGATGCGCTGCTGATGGTGCTGGTGACCGAGGCCCTGTCGGAAGGCTCCCTGGCCGCCGCGGGCAGCCTGATCACGCGGCCGGAGATCCTCACGCGCGCGCTGCTCGCGGGCGGCACGCGCGAGCAGCAGGCGCACTGGCTGCCGCGGCTCGCCGCGGGTGACCCGCTGTGCGCCATCGCGATCACCGAACCGGACCACGGCTCCGACGTCGCCGGCCTGACGCTGAAGGCCACGCGCGTGCCGGGCGGCTGGCGCCTGGACGGCGCCAAGACCTGGTGCACCTTCGCCGGCAAGGCCGGCCTGCTGATGGTCGTGGCACGCACCGACCCGGACCGCGCGCGCGGCCACAAGGGACTCAGCGTGCTGCTGGTGGAAAAGCCGCCATATGACGGCCACCACTTCGTGTACCGGCAGGAGCAGGGCGGCACGCTCACGGGCCGCGCCATCCCCACGATCGGCTACCGCGGCATGCACTCCTTCGACCTCGCGTTCGAAGGCTTCTTCGTGCCGGATTCGCACGTGGTTGGCGGCGAGGCGGGCCTGGGCAAGGGCTTCTACTTCACCATGGCCGGCATGGTGGGCGGCCGCATGCAGACGGCGGCGCGGGCGTGCGGCGTGATGCGCGCGGCGCTGCGGACGGCGATCCGCTACTGCGCGGACCGCAAGGTGTTCGGCCAGCCGCTCGCGGACTTTCCGCTCACGCGCGCCAAGCTCGCCCGCATGGGCGCGCGGCTGGCCGCCTGCCGGCAGCTCGCGTTCGCGGTGGCCGCGCTGGTCGACCGCGGGGAAGGGCGCATGGAGGCGAGCCTGGTGAAGCTGCTGGCCTGCCGCTCGGCGGAGATGGTCACGCGCGAGGCGCTGCAGCTGCACGGCGGCATGGGGTACGCGGAGGAGTCGGCGGTGAGCCGCTACTTCGTCGATGCGCGCGTGCTGTCGATCTTCGAAGGCGCCGAGGAGACGCTGGCGCTCAAGGTCGTGGCGCGCGCGCTGCTGGAGCGGGCGCTCGGACTCCCGGGGACGGCGGCATGAACGGCATCCTTTCCGGACTGCGCGTGGTGGAAGCCGCGGCCTTCGTGGCCGCGCCGCTGGGCGGCATGACGCTGGCGCAGATGGGCGCCGACGTGATCCGCATCGACACGCTGGGCGGTGGCCTCGACTACCGGCGCTGGCCCGTCACCGAGGACGGCACCAGCCTGTTCTGGTGCGGCCTGAACAAGTCCAAGCGCTCGGTGGCGCTGGACCTGTCGCGGCCCGAGGGACGCGAGATCGCGATGGCGCTCGCCTGCGCGCCGGGCGACGACGCGGGGCTGTTCCTCACCAACTTCCCGCCGCGCGGCTGGCTGGACCACGAGAAGCTGCGCGCGCGTCGCGCCGACCTGATCCAGCTCACGCTGATGGGCGACCGCCACGGCGGCTCCGCGGTGGACTACACCGTGAACGCGCGCCTGGGCATTCCGCTGTTCACCGGCGCGCCTGGCGGCGACGGGCCGGTCAACCACGTGCTGCCGGCATGGGACCTGATCACGGGCCAGATGGTGGCCGTGGGCCTGCTCGCGGCGGAACGCCACCGGCGCCGCACCGGCGAAGGACAGCACGTGAAGCTGGCGCTGCAGGACGTGGGCCTCGCGGTGATGAACCACCTGGGCTTCCTCGAGGAAGCCCGCCGCGGCCAGCCGCGGCAGCGTCACGGCAACGAATTGTTCGGCGCCTTCGGCCGCGACTTCGCCACCGCGGACGGCCAACGCGTGATGGTGGTCGGGCTCACGCTCAAGCAATGGCGCGGGCTTTGCGAGGCGCTGGACCTGCAGGCCGAGGTCGATGCACTGGGAGCGCGCCTCGGACGGGACCTGGACCAGGAAGGCAACCGCTTCCGCGCCCGGCGCGAACTCGCCGACCTCGTGGGGCCGCGCATCGCGTCGCGGACCTGTGCCGAGATCGCCGAAGCATTCGACCGCCTCGGCGTCTGCTGGGACCGCTACCAGGACATCACGCAACTCGTTGCGGCCGACCCGGAGTGTTCGCCCGCGAACCCGATGTTTTCCACGATCGCGCAGCCCGGCGTCGGCGAGATGCTCGCGGCGGGCATCCCGCTGGAGTTCAGCGCCCGCGCGCGCCTTCCCTCGGCACCGGCACCGCGCCTGGGCGAACACACCGAGCAGGTGCTGCTCGAGGTCCTGGGCATGACGTCCGCCGAGTTCGGGCGCCTGCAGGACGCGCAGGTGGTCGCGCAGGCGCAGGAGCAACCTTGACCTACATGCGCAGCCGCGCGGCGTAGCCCGTCATCTCCAGGTAGCCGCGGCCCACGCGGCGGCCGTTGCTGTCGACGAGGTCGGCGAGGCCTTCCCAGTAGATCGCGCCGGTCGATCCGCGGCTGTCCAGTTCCTGGTTGTCGACGATCGCGCGCACCGTGTAGAAGTCGGCGGGCGTGCGCAGCCCCCATTCGACGGGATAGCTGGCGTTGGACAGCGGGCTGGTCCAGCGCCGGTGCGGCTCGAACGCGATCTCGCCGGGCCTCGCGACGTACAGGTCGCCCTTCGCGCTGCGGAACGCGCCGCCGGTCCACAAGGTGCTGCCGTCCTTGCGCCGGATGCGGAATGCCATGAGGGCACTGCCGTCGTCCAGGTTCATGCCCACCCAGTCCCAGCCCGCAGCTTCCGGGGCCAGGTACTCGTCGCTCCACTCGTGGTCCATCCAGGCGCGGCCGGTGACCGCGAAGTCGCGGCCTTGCAGGGAGAGGCGTCCGTCCACCGCGAGCTGCGGTTCGCTGTAGTAGTAGCTCGCCTGCTGCGGCAGCGGGCCCTTGCGCGAGAGCCCGTCCTGGCCTTGCAGCAGCACGGGCTGCGTGGGCGCGCAGCGCAGGTCCAGCTGGAAATCGCGGGCGGGCACGATCGCGTGCCACGCGCCGCCTGCGCGCGCGAGCGACCAGTCGCGCAGCAGCAGGCGCGCGTCACCGGTCGCGGCCTCGGCGATGCCGAAGCCCTCGCGGGCGATGCGCTGGTCGTGCAGCAGGCGCGCCCCCTGGACGTCGGTGACGGCCGCGTGCGCGAACAGCAGCTGCTTCGCGGCGAAGCGCGATTGCATCTCCTGCGTGGCCTCCACGCGCGAGCGGAAGAAGGTGACCTGGAAGCCGAACGTGCGCCCGCCGGATTCCAGCCGGCCCGTGATGTACCACCATTCGGTGCGCTGCTCCGGATGCGCGCCGTGGTCGGCCGGGAACGCCATGCGGCGCGGCGGCAGCGCCCAGCCGGCGCGCGCCAGCGCGAGGGCCGGCAGGGCGGCGAGCAGGGGGCGGCGGCGCAATCCAGGCATCAGCGCAGCTTCCTAGCACACCGTGCGTCGCACACTGCTCACAGCTCCTGTGAACAGGCTTGTGGAAAAGCCTGTGCAGGCGCGTCCAAGTCCGCGCCAGTGCTTGCTTGCGACACGATGCCTCTTCGATGAGCACCCGGCTCGCCCATCGGGAGGAGTGTGGGTTGCGCGCATCACCAGTCCTCCTTGACGGCGAGCACGGCATCGCGGCCGGCCGCCGCGCGTCCCGCCAGCCAGGCCGTGAGCGTGCCCGCCAGCACCACGGCGGCGCAGAGCGCCACGAGCCGCGTCCAGGGCACGCGCAGGTCCATGGTCCAGTGGAAGCTCTGGGGGTTCACCACGTGGACGAGCACCACGGCGACGCCGAGGCCCAGCGCGAGGCCGGCCAGGGCGCCGATCACGGTCCATGCCGCGCCTTCGCCCGCCACGACGGCGAGGACCTGCCGCCGCGTGAGCCCGAGGTGCGCAAGCAGGCCGAACTCCTTGCGGCGCGCCAGCACCTGGGCGCTGAAGCTGGCCGCCACGCCGAACAGGCCGATGGCGATCGCCACGGCCTGCAGCCAGTAGGTGACCGCGAAGCTGCGGTCGAAGATGCGCAGCGACACGGCCCGCACTTCCGACGCGGAGGCGAACTCCACGAGGTCGGGCTGTCCGGCCTCGCGCGCGACCAGCGCGCGCACGCGTTCCTGCACCTCCTGCTGCGAAGCACCGGGCGTGAGCCAGAGCTGTGCGTCGTTGATGCGGGTGTCGCCCGTCAGCCGCACGTAGTCGCGCTGGTCCATCAGCACGGCGCCGGTCTGGCGCACGTAGTCGCGCCAGACGCCGGCCACGATGAACGGGCCGCCGCCCAGCGCCTTTTCCAGGACCGGCAGGCGCTCGCCGCGCCGGGCGCCGTAGAGGTCCACCATCGCTTCGCTGACGTACACCGGGATCGCGCCCGCAGGGACCGTCGCCGTGTCGCCGACCAGGGGGATGTTGCGATGCGCATCGTCGATGGCGCGCGCCAGCAAGGCCACCGGCGGCCGCGCCGGATCGGCGAGAAGGTTGCGCACGCGCTGCGTGGCCACGCGCGCGACCCCCGGCACCTGCGACAGCCCTTGCACCAGCCGCGGCTCCAGGAAAGCCGTGTCGCCGGCGGCGGCGCTGTTGCTGGTGCGCAGGTACAGGTCCGCGGGCAGCAGCACGTCCAGCCAGTCGGCCACCGACTGGCGGAAGCTCGCGACCATCACGGTCAGCGCCACGGCGAGGCTCAGCGCGGCCACCACGCCGCTCACCGCGACGGCCGCGCTCTCGCGCACGCGCCGCGCCCGTTCCACGGCGAGCAGCGGCAGCAGGCGGTGCGCGACGTACGGGGCCAGCCGGTCATAGAGGAGACCCACGGCCCCCGGCAGCACCGAGATGCCGCCCACGAGCAGGAAGCCCACCGAGAGATATGCGGCCAGCGGAATGCCGGCGATCGGCGGCAGCAGCGCCAGCAGGAGCGCGAGCAGCAGCGCGCTCCACCCCAGCGCGTGGTTGCGCGTGCGCGGCAGCCCCGTGCCCAGGCCCTTGAGGGTCTGCGCCAGCGGCAGCCGCGCCGCCTGCCGCGCGGGCAGCCATCCGCCCGCCATCGCAGCGGCCACGCCCAGCGCGCCGTACACGAGCGCCGCCGACGGGCTCCACTGCAGGCGTGGCTGCACGCCGGGAAAGTAGCCGCCTCCGAGGTCGCCACGCAGGAGCGACAGCGCCGCCCCGGCGAGCGCCGTGCCGAGGGCAATGCCCAGCGCGCTGCCGACCACGCCGAGCACGGCCGACTCCGCCAGCACCAGGTGCAGGCGCTGGCGCGCCGTCAGTCCCAGCACGCCCAGCAACGCGAACTGCTGCGCGCGCCGGGCGACGCTGAGGGCCAGGACCGAGAACACGAGGAAGGCGCCGGTGAACAATGCGACCAGCGCGAGCACCGTGAGGTTGACGCGATAGGCCCGCGAGAGCCCGCTCACGCGCTGGCCCGCATCGCCCGGTTCGCCGGCCTGCACGGTGGCGGGCAGCTGCATGCGCCGCAGCCAGTCGGCGTGGGCGACGCCGGGACGCAGCTTGACGTCGATGCGCGTGAGCTGGCCGGCGCGGCCGAAGAAGTCCTGCGCCGCTGCGACGTCCATGAGGGCGAGCGGCCCGCCGCCGGCGCCGACCGTGCCGGCGACGTCCACCTCGCGCAAGGACAGGCCGGCCTGCAGTTGCACGCGGCTTGCCGGCAGCACGCGCTGGGCCGCGGCGTTGAGGAACACGGTGCGGGGCGAGAGCACGGCGAGCCGGTCCGCGTCCGGGAAGGGCGCGGGCACGAGGCCGGGCGCCACTGAACCGACCACCAGTGGATCGATGCCCAGGACGCGCACGCCGGTGCGCGTGCCGTCGCGGCCCACGGCGAGCGTCTGCAGTTCGAGGGCGGGACTCGCCACGGCCACTTCGGCATCCGTGGCGATGCGGCCGTAGAGGGCTTCGTCCATCGCGCCCTGGACGGCGCGCAGTTCCAGGTCCGGCTGGCCGCCCGCGGAACGCGCCGCGTTCTCGAATTCCGAGAGCGCCGAGGCGTTGATCAACTGGACGGAAAACGCGAGCGCCACCCCCAGCAGCACCGCCAGGACGGCGGTCGCGCTGCGCCACGCGTGGTGGCGCACTTCCTGCCAGGAGTAGGTCGCGAGGAGCGCGAGCATGCGCGGCATTGTGCCGCGCCTGTTTCCGTCATTCCCGCGGAGGCGGGAATCCAGGGCATTGAAACTGCCGGCGCGCCGGCAGCCCATGGAGCTCCGGGTCCCCGCCTGCGCGGGGACGACGCAGTGCTACGCCATCGCGCCCATGAGTTCTTCCTTCCGCTGGGCCAGCTCGTCGCGCATGGCGACGAGGTCCAGCTTCCGGGCCGCACGCGCCTTCGGGAAGATCTCGTTGCGCTCCTCCTTCACGTGGTGGTCGATGTACTCGCCCAGCACGGTGACCTTGGCGTCGAACTTCTCGTCGGCGTCGCCCATGCCCTCGATCTGCGCGATCAGGTCCTTGGCCGACTGGTGTTCCACCTCGGCTTCGGCGAGCAGGTCGGTGTCCTTGATGGCGTTGCGCAGGGCGGGATAGAAGATCTCTTCCTCGATCTGCGCATGCACCGTCAGCGCGTGGCAGATCTCGCGGGCCAGCTCCATCTTCTTCTGGGCGGCGGAGCGGGCTCGGGAATTCGTCAGCTCCTCGTAGTCCTTGAACATCTTCTTCACCGCGCGGTGGTCGGCGTCGAGCAGGTCGCAGGCGTCTTTCTCGGCACGGGTGGCCATCGTCGTCTCTCCTTGGGTTGTCGGGTGCGGACCATCATCCCCAGCGCGTGCATCGGGCCCTGTAGGAGAACGACGGTAGGTCTGCGGCCGGAATGCCGACGCCCGCCCGCGCGGAGGTCCACCCCGTATGCGCGATGTTCCGGCGGCCGCGCGGGCCGATGGATGACCGTTGAGCCTCCGTCGCCGACCTAACCTGCGCGCACCCAACGGAAGAAAGGACCGTCATGAGACGCAAGCCGTCCCACGCCCCTCTGGAAAAGGCCCGCACCAAGACCGACCAGGTCCAGCGCGACCTGGAAGTCGCCAGCGCCGAACTCGGACTGACCCACGGCGCGCTCGAGCGCGAGCTGCCGCCGGACGTCAAGCAGGGGGACGTCGCCTGGGCCATCCACCAGAACAAGAAGCTGGAAAAAAAGGTCCAGCAGGCGGCGGAGGAGCTGGAGGAAGTCACGGACTTGCTGGACCAGGCGAAGACCGGCACGCCGGGTGGTGGTGGCACGCGGGGCGACCCCCACTAGAATGCCGCCAGTCGTAGCAAACGAACACGAAGGACCCTCGCAACGTGACCGTGCGCGTCTTCCTGGTCGAGGACATGAAGCAGGTGCAGGCCGTGCTGGCCGACCTGCTGGCCGGCCTGGGCGATTTCCGCCTGGTGGACACCCTCGCCACGGAAGCGGAGGCGCGGCTGTGGCTGTCCGAGCATCCGGCGGAGTGGGACCTCGCGGTCATCGACCTCGTCCTGGAGCAGGGCAGCGGCATGGCCGTGATCTCCAGCGCGCGCGAGGCCGCCCGCGGCACGGGCGGACGGGTCGTCGTGTTCAGCGACTACGCCAGCGACGGGATCCGCAACCACTGCCTGCGACTCGGGGCCGACGCCGTTTTCCTCAAGTCGCAGATGCGGGAATTCATGGACTACTGCTCCGAACTCGACGGCCTCGCGGCCGCCCCCGCGGCGTGAAGCGCCGCTCTTGCCTGGCCGCCGCGGCGGCGACCCTGGTGCTGGCCGCCTGCGGCAAGCAGGAGGCCGCGACCGAGGCCGGCGCGCCGCCGGCAGCCACCGTGCCGGTGTCGCTGGAGAAGATCGCCTCCGACGCGCAGGGCTTCAACGTCGGCTCCACCATGAGTACGCGGGTGGTCTACGTGTTCTTCGACGCGCAGTGCCCGCATTGCGCCGCCCTGTGGGAAGCAGCCAAGCCGCTGAAGTCGCAGGCGCGCTTCGTCTGGATCCCCGTGGGCCTGCTGGGCGACAAGAGCGTGTCGCAGGGCGCGGCGATCCTGAATGCAGCCGATCCCGTCGCCGCGATGGAGCAGAACGAAGCCTCCGTGCGCGAGCACACGGGCGGCCTGTCGGCGATGGGCATCACCGACGCCCAGCGGGAGATCGTCAAGAAGAACACCCAGCTGCTCACGGCCTTCGGCTTCGGCGGCGTGCCCACCATCGTTGGCAAGAACGCCGTGAGCGGCGAGCTGGTCACGATCGACGGCGCGCTGCCCACGCCGGGACTCGCTCAGCGGCTGGGACTGAACGCGCCGGCGTCCTGACGTGCGTCGGTGGGGTTCGGGCTTCGCCCGCACCGCCACCCTACCGGATACCGTCGGCGTGCAGGTGCAGCACGCGGTCGGCCTGCGCCGCCGCGGCGGCGGAGTGCGTCACGAGCACCAGCGCCGCGCCGCTTTCGCGCGCCTGGGCACGCAGCACGTCCAGCACGCGCGCCGCGGTGGCGGGGTCCAGGTTGCCCGTGGGCTCGTCGGCCAGCAGCACGCGCGGCCCGTGCACCAGGGCGCGCGCGATCGCCACGCGCTGCAACTGCCCGCCACTGAGTTCCTGCGGCAGCCGCGCGCCCAGGCCGGACAGCCCCACGGCCTCCAGCATCGCGGCGACGCGGGCGGGGTCGGGCCGCTGCAACAGCAGCAGCGGCAGGCCGACGTTCTGTGCCACGTCCAGGTGCGGCAGCACGTGGAAGGCCTGGAACACGAAACCCAGTTTCCCGCGCCGCAGCAGCGCGCGGCCTTCGTCGTCCAGCGTGGCCAGGTCGACGCCGTCCACGTGGACGGTGCCGGCGTCCCAGGTGTCCAGGCCCGCCAGGCAATTGAGCAGCGTCGACTTGCCGACGCCCGATTCGCCCACGATGGCGACGAATTCGCCGGGCGCGACCGCGAGCGACACGTCGCGGAACACGGCCACGTCGCCGTAGTGCTTGGCCAGGCCGTCCACGCGCAGCATCAGGCGGGCACTCCGCAGGCGCGCAGGACCTGCGCCAGCGCATCCGGCGCATCGGCGGCGACGACCTGCCGATCCTCCATGGCGCGCAGCCACGTCAGCTGGCGCTTGGCCAGCTGGCGCGTGGCGGCGATGCCGCGCTCGCGCACGCTGTCGAGCGGGACCGCGCCCTCCAGCGCCTCCCAGGCCTGGCGATAGCCGACGGCGCGCATGCTGGGCATCTCCGCGCGCAGGTCGCCGCGCGCGTGCAGGCGACGCACCTCGTCGAGGAAGCCGGCCGCCAGCATCGCGTCGAAGCGCTGGGCGATGCGCGCGTGCAGCCAGGCACGGTCCGCCGGCTCCAGCGACAGGAACAGGTCGGGCTGCAAGCCTTCGGCGCGTTGCGCGCCTGCGTGGAAGCGCGAGAGCGGTTGTCCCGTGAGGCGGAACACCTCCAGCGCGCGCTGGATGCGCTGCGCGTCGTTCGGCGCGAGCCGCGCGGCCGTCGCGGGATCCACCTGGGCGAGCTGAGCATGCAGCGCCGGCCAGCCGGAGCCCGCGGCTTCGGCTTCGATCTCGGCGCGCAGCTGCGCGTCGGCGGCCGGCATGGGCGCCAGGCCTTCCACCAGGGCCTTGAAGTACAGCATGGTGCCGCCTGCGAGGATCACGCGCCTCCCACGGCCCCGGATCTCGCGCACGAGACGCTGCGCATCGGCCGCGAATTCGGCGGCGCTGTAGCTGTCGGCCGGGTCGCGGATGTCCAGCAGGTGGTGCGGCACGCGGGCGCGCTCCCCGGGCGTGGGCTTGGCGGTGCCGATGTCCATGCCGCGGTAGACGAGGGCCGAATCGACGCTGACGATCTCGGCGTCCAGCGCCTCGGCGAGGGCGAGCGCGGCGGCGCTCTTGCCGGATGCCGTGGGCCCGGCGAGCGCCACGATGGCGGGCTGCGCGTCGGTGGGCATCCGGTCGAGGTTAGCAGATACAACGAACGGCCCTGCTGTACGCATTTGGTTGCAGCGGCCACCTCGGTGCGCTCGACATGCCGACAATCGAACGAAGATAAATAATTCGACTGGAGCGGGCGTGGAACTGAAGGTGTTCCTCGTCGAAGACCTGCAACGGATGCGCGGCCTGCTGGGCGACCTGTTCTCATCGATGGGTGGCCTGAAGGTGGTGGGATCGGCCAGCACCGAAGCCGAAGCGAAGTTGTGGCTCGACGACCATCCCGACGGTTGGGATGTGGTGGTGATCGACCTCGTGCTGGAGCAGGGCTCGGGCATGGAAGTGATCCGCCGCTGCAAGGCCGATCCCGCGGGCGGCAAGGTGGTGGTCTTCAGCAGCTATGCCACGCCCGGCGTGCGCCAGCACTGCCTGGACCTGGGCGCCGACGCGGTGTTCGACAAGGCCGAGACCAGCGCCTTCATCACGTGGCTCAACGACCTGTGCTCGCAGGAGAATTCCGGGCCGTGAGCCAGGTCATGTGGGAATTCGCGTACAGGACTTTCCGTACGCTCCCGACGGAGCCGTCTCTTCGTGACACTAGAGTGCACGCATGAGTGACACGAGATCTGGCGGCGGACCAGACGATGAGATGCGCTCCTGGACATCGGAGACACTGCCGATGTCGGTGCGCAGGGAATTGCTGGAACGCGAACTGAAGCGCCTGGGGTTTCGCCGGCCCGGGGCGGGCGCTGCCTCCCATGACGCAGGCGCGACGCAGCAACAGGCGGCGGACAGCGAGTCTTCCCACCCTTCGGCCAGCGCAGACGGCGACTGACCGGGACGGCCTTCGTACAATCCCGCGGCGCACCTGAAGCGCGGGAGCGAAGACCTTGCAGCCCAGACCCATCTTCGTCCGCGGCCGTCCCCTGGCCGGCGGACGCCTTCCTGCCGTGTGCGCGCCCCTCGTCGCGCGCACGCGTTCCGATCTTGCGGCCGAGGCGGCGGCCGTCGCGGCGCTGCAGCCGGACCTGATCGAGTGGCGCGTCGATTTCTTCTCGCGCATCGACTACACCGCCGAAGTGCTCGCGGCGGCGCGCGAGATCCGGAGCGCGGCGGGTGCCATCCCCCTTCTCTTCACGCGGCGTTCGCGCCGCGAAGGCGGGCAGCCGATCGCGCTCGCGGAAGAGCAGGTGGTGGCGCTCTACGGCGAAGTCGCCGCGACCGGCGCCGTCGATGCGATGGATTTCGAGATGGGCAACGATGCGGCGCACGTCGCGCGCGTGCGCGCCCTCACGCGCGAGCACGGCCTGGCGCTGGTGCTGTCCTTCCACGACTTCCAGCGCACGCCGGAGGACGCGGAACTCGACGCACGCTTCTCGCAGGCGCATGCGCTGGAGGCCGACGTGGCCAAGGTGGCGGTGATGCCGCAGGGCGTGGCCGACGTGCACCGGCTGCTCGGGGCGACCTTGCGCGCCAGCGAGCGTCTGCCGATTCCGGTGATCAGCATGTCCATGGGCGGCCTCGGTGCCGTCACCCGGCTGGCCGGCGGCGCCTTCGGTTCTGCGCTGACGTTTGCCGTGGGCTCGGCGCCGTCCGCGCCGGGGCAGGTCCCGATCGCCGACGTGCGCGCGGCGATCGCCGTGCTGCAGCGCGCTACTTCAGGCTGAACAGGCGGGCGAGGGCGCGCCGGTACTGCGCCTGGCCCAGGGCCATGGTGCTGTAGTGCGTGCCGCCGTCGACGAGCACGAATTCCTTGCGGCCCTGCGCCGCTTCGTAGAGCCGCTCGCCCAGCGTGCTGGGGATGAGCGCGTCGTCGGAGCCGTGCACCACCAGCAGCGGCGCATGGACCTTGCCGACCTTGCCGAGGGAGTCGAAGCGCTGCGTGATCAGCGGACCGACGGGCAGCCAGCCCCACTTCATCGAACTGGCCACGTCGGGGATGGACGTGAAGGTGCCCTCGACGATCACGCCCTGTTCATCCTCCACCTTCGAGGCGAGGTCGATGGCGATCGCGCCGCCCAGCGAGTGGCCGAACACGTAGCGTGGGCGGCTGCCGTGCTGCGCGGCGAGCCAGCCCCAGGCCGCGCGGGCGTCCTCGCAGGCCATCGCCTCCGAGGGCAGTTCGCGGGTGGACTTGCCGAAGCCGCGGTAGTCGATGGCCAGCACCGAGAACCCGAGCTGCTGCATGCGGCGGATGCGCGGCGCCGAGCCGGTGACGTTGTAGCGGGCCCCGTGGAGGTACAGCAGGACGGGGCCGGTGTCCGGGTTGTGGTCGGCGGGCAGCCAGAGACCGTGCAGGCGCGCCTCATGGCCGGTCACCTGCGAATGGAAAGGGATCCAGACGTCCTCCATGCCTTCGGCCAGGGTGGCCGTGCCGCCCCAGCTGCGGTCGCTGGGCTGGAAGATCCATTCGCGCTGGCGCTCGTCCAGGGTGGCGCAGCCCACTCCGGCCAGGGCGGCCAGCACGACGAGGGTGGCGGCGAGGAATTGTCTCTTCATGAGAAACATGCAGAGTCGCCGCCGCGGCCGAAGTTCAGCCGTTCAGCGGCCGCGCAGGAACAGGCCGTCCAGTTCCTTGAGCGTGAGCTGGCGCCAGGTCGGGCGGCCGTGGTTGCACTGGTCGGAGCGCTCGGTCTCCTCCATCTGGCGCAGCAGGGCGTTCATCTCCTCCAGCGTCAGCTTGCGGTTGGCGCGCACGGCTCCGTGGCAGGCCATGGTGGCCAGCAGCTCGTTGCGGGCGCGCTCGACCACGCTGCTGGCATCGTGCTGCGCGAGCTCCGCCAGCACGCTGCGGGCCAGTTCCACCGGGTCGCCCTGCGCCAGCGTGGCCGGCACCGCGCGCACGGCCAGGGTCTTGGGCGTGAACGGCGTGACCTGCAGGCCCAGCATCTCCAGGGTGGCCTGCGCCGCCTCGGCGGTGGCCACTTCGGCCGGCGTGGCCGGGAAGGTCGCCGGGATCAGCAACGGCTGGCTGCGGAGGGCCTGGGCGTCCATCTGCGTCTTCAGGCGCTCGTAGACGATGCGCTCGTGCGCCGCGTGCATGTCGACCACGACCAGGCCCTGGGCGTTCTCGGCGAGGATGTAGATGCCTTGCAGCTGCGCGACGGCGCGGCCGAGGGGCCAGTCGCCTTCGGGGAGAGGGGACGCGGCCTCTGCATTCGTTGGCCGTAGGTCGGTGGTGAGCGCAGCGAACCCCGACGCCGCAGCCGTCGGCGCGTTCCACGCGTCGGTGGGGTTCGCTGGTCGCTCACCCCACCCTACAAAGGAGGCCGGCTCCTGCGCGAACGGGATCGCCGGCTGCCGCCATGCCGGCATCTGTGGAGCCGGTTCGACCGGCAGCGCCTGCTGCGGGCTCCCCGCCTGCGCCGCGCGCGGCGCCGACAGCGCCGATTCCACCGCGCGCCGCACCGCCTGGTGCACCTCGCGGCTGTCGCGGAAGCGCACCTCGATCTTGGTCGGGTGCACGTTCACGTCCACCCGCGCGGGATCGATCTCCAGGTGCAGCGCATAGACCGGCTGCTTCTGTCCGTGCAGCAGGTCTTCGTAGGCGCTGCGCGCCGCATGCGTGATCACCTTGTCGCGCACGTAGCGGCCGTTGACGTAGGCGAACTGCCAGTCGGCGCGCGAGCGCGCCGCATCGGGGATGCCCGCGCGGCCGGTGACGCGCAACGGCCCCGCGGTGAGGTCGATGGCCACGCTGGCGGCCAGGAAGTCCTCGCCCAGCACGTCGGCGAGGCGCTGGTCGCGCGAGCCGGGCCGCCACTGCTCCACCAGCTTGCCTTCATGCCAGACGGTGAAACCGACGTCCGGGCGCGCCAGCGCATGGCGGCGCACCGCCTCCAGGCAGTGGGCAAGCTCGGTGGCATCGGTCTTGAGGAACTTGCGGCGCGCCGGCGTGCTGAAGAACAGCTCCTTCACTTCCACCGTGGTGCCGGTGGAACGCGCGGCCGGCCGGAGCTCGCCGCTGGAGGCATCGAGCAGGAACGCGCTCGCCTGGCCGGCGGTACGCGACAGCAGGTGCAGCTCGGACACCGACGCGATCGCCGCCAGGGCTTCACCGCGGAATCCCATGGTCGCCACCGATTCCAGGTCGGCCAGCGAACCGATCTTGCTGGTGGCATGGCGCTTCAGCGCCAGCGGCAGCTGCTCGCGCTCGATGCCGCAGCCGTCGTCTTCGATGGAGATCAGGCGCACGCCGCCCGCGAGCAGGCGCACGGTGACCTGGGCGGCGCCGGCATCCAGCGCGTTGTCGACCAGCTCGCGCACCACGGAGGCGGGCCGTTCCACCACCTCGCCTGCGGCGATCTGGCTCACCAGCTCGTCGGGCAATTCCCGGATCGGGCGGCGGGAGGCGGGGGACAGGACGGCGCTCATCTGGCGGCCATTCTAGGCCGTGGGCAGGGCTACAATCCGCGCCCCCCATGACCGCCACGCCGCTTTCCCCCGTCGCCTGCGCCATCGACTTCGGCACCTCCAATTCCGCCATCGCCGTGCCCGGCGCGGCCGGGCGGATGGCCCTGGTCGACGTCGAGGCCGGCCAGGTCACGATGCCGACCGCCGTCTTCTACCAGGTGGAAGGACGCGCGGCGCACGAGCCGCCGCTGCGGCTGCACGGGCGCGCGGCGCTCGCGGCGTACGTCGAAGGCCACGAGGGGCGGCTGATGCGCTCCATGAAGAGCGTGCTCGGCTCCCCGCTCGCCGACCAGCAGACCGAAGTGGGCGGCGGCCACGTGGTGCGCTACCTCGACGTGGTGGGCGGCTACCTGCAGCACCTGAAGACGCTGGCCGAGCGCAGGGCAGGGGCGCCGCTCACGCGGGCGGTGCTTGGCCGCCCGGTCTTCTTCGTCGACGACAACCCACGGCGCGACGCGCAGGCGCAGGACGCCCTGGAGGCCGCCGCCCGCGGCGTGGGCTTCGCGGAGGTGAGCTTCCAGTACGAGCCGATCGCCGCGGCGCTGGACTACGAGCAGTCGGCGCAGGAGGAGCAACTGGTGCTGGTGGCCGACATCGGCGGCGGCACCTCGGACTTCTCGCTCGTGCGCGTGGGCCCGGCGCGCCGCACGCGGCTGGACCGCCGCGAGGACATCCTCGCCAACCACGGCGTGCACGTGGCCGGCACCGACTTCGACCGGCAGGTCGAACTCGCGACCATCCTGCCCGCCTGCGGCTACCGCGGCCTCGGCCCGGCGCGTCCCGGCGCGCCGCCGCGCGAAGTGCCCAGCCGCGTGTATTTCGACCTCGCGACGTGGCACCTGATCAACACCGTGTACAGCGCGACCCGCGTGCACGAACTGCGCCACATGCGGTCCTTCTACGGCGACCCGCGCCAGCATGCCCGCCTCATGACCGTGGTGCAGGAGCACCTGGGGCACGCGCTGCTCGCGCAGGCGGAGGCGGCCAAGATCGCCGTGGCCGAAGGCGGCGCGTCCCGGATCGACCTGGGGCGGCTGGAGCGGGGACTCGACGCCCGCCTCGACGAACGCGAGGCGGTGGACGCCCTCGCCGGCGACCTGCACCAGATCGTGGCCGCGGCGCAGGAGACGCTGGTCCAGGCCGGCGTCGGCGCGGACGAAGTCGATGCCCTCTACCTCACCGGCGGGTCGACCGGCTTCGCGCCGCTGGTGGAACGCATCGCGGCGGCCGTGCCCGGCGCGCGGCGGATCCATGGCGACCGGCATGCGAGCGTGGCCCAGGGCCTGGGCGTGCATGCGGAAAGGCTCTACGGACCGGGCCAGGGATAATCGCGGGCCATGGAGATCCTCTTGACCCTGGTCGACTTCGTCCTGCACGTCGACAAGTACCTGGAAGCCTTCGTGACGCACTACGGCGTCTGGGTCTATGCGCTCCTGTTCCTGATCATCTTCGTGGAGACCGGCGTGGTGGTGTTCCCCTTCCTGCCGGGAGACTCGCTGCTGTTCGTGGTGGGCGCGCTGTGCGGCGTGGGGACGATGAGCTATCCCCTTTCGGTGGCGCTGCTGATCGCGGCGGCGGTGCTGGGCAACCAGAGCAACTACACGATCGGCCGCTTCTTCGGGCCCAAGGTGTTCCAGTGGGAGGACTCGCGCTTCTTCAACAAGCGTGCCTTCGACCAAGCGCATGCCTTCTACGAGAAGTACGGGGGCATCACCATCGTGCTGGCGCGCTTCATGCCGTTCCTGCGGACCTTCGCGCCCTTCGTGGCCGGCGTGGCGCAGATGACGCGCCGCAAGTTCAGCCTCTACGACGTGACGGGCGGCGTCCTCTGGGTGGGCGGCGTCATCACGGCGGGCTACTTCTTCGGCAGCATTCCCTGGGTCAAGGACAACCTGGAGAAGATCATCTGGGCGATGATCCTCATCCCCGGCGTGCTGGTGCTGGCCGGGGCGTGGAAGGCCCGGCGCAACGCGGTGGCGGCGCGGACCTGAACGTGCCCGCCGGGACTGCGACAATGCCTGCATGACATCCACGCCGCCCCGCTTCGAGGTCCTGCCGCGCGACTTGTCGGCCTATCGCGCCGGCAACACCGGCATCCCCTACGTGCACCGCTTCGCATCGGGCCGTCCGGGACCGCACGTGCTGGTGAACGCCCTCACGCACGGCAACGAGATCTGCGGCATGGTGGCCGCCACGCACCTGCTCGACACGGGCGTGCGTCCGCGGGTCGGCACGCTGACCGTGAGCTTCGCCAACGTGGAGGCGTACGAGGCCTTCAACCGCGACAAGCCGTTCGACAACCGCCAGCTGGTGCACAACCTCAACCGCATCTGGTCGCCCGACTGGCTCGAAGGCGAGGAGGACAGTCCCGAGCTGCGCCGCGCGCGCGAGCTGCGCCCGGTGGTGGCCGCGGCCGACCACATCCTGGACCTGCACTCCACCTCGCAGGACGTCGAGCCCTTCTGGGTCTACCCCGCCTTCGAACGCAACGCGGAAGCGGCCCTGGCGATCGGCCGGCCTGCCGTGCACCTGGTGATGCCCGACGGCCTGGGTTCGGGCACGCCGGTGATCCAGCACGGGCGCCACGGCCTGGATGCGTCCGATGCGGGCGCCGCGCTGGTCGCCGAATGCGGGCAGCATTTCCTGCAGTCCTCGGCCGACCTGGCGGTGGAGGTGACGCTCGATTTCCTGGCGTATTTCGGCCTCATCGAACAGCGCCCGGCGGCCAAGCGCGAGCCCCAGCGCCGTTACCAGCTGCTGCAGACCTGCGTGGTCCGCACGCCCGAATTCCGCTTCATGCGGCCGCTGGTGGGCTTCGAAACCTTCGCGGCGGGCGAGCTGATCGCCACCGACGGCCCGACCGAGATCCGCGCCCCCGAGGACTGCACGATCCTGATGCCCACGCGCGAGCCCATCGTGGGCCGGGAGGGCGTGTACCTGGCGCGGCGGCTGGCCGCCTGACGCGCCCCGGCTGGACCGGTTTTCTACGCATGCATATCATCGGGGCAGGAGACGCCCGATGAACGCCCCCGAACCCCTGTCCCGCTGGAGCCGCGCCGGCTCCAGCCGCGTACCCTTCTGGGCCTACACGGATGCCCGGCTCTACCGGCAGGAGCTGGAGAAGATCTTCTACGGCCCGCACTGGTGCTACGTGGGCCTGGAGATCGAGGTGCCCAACGTGGGCGACTACCGCCTCACCTGGGTCGGCGAGCGGCAGGTGATCCTGGTCCGGGACCGGGTCGCCCCCAGGGACCGCGGCACCGACCACGGCATCCGCGTCGTCGAGAACCGCTGCGCGCACCGCGGCGTGCGCTTCTGCCAGCAGCCCCACGGCAATGCGCGCAGCTTCGTGTGTCCATACCACCAGTGGACCTACAAGCTCAATGGCGAGCTGGCGGGCCTGCCGTTCAAGGACGGCGTGCAGGCCGTCGATGCGCGGGGCCAGCCCTGCGTGAACGGCGGCATGCCCGCGGACTTCGACCTGAAGCAGCATGGCCTGACGAAGCTGCGCGTCGCGGTGCTGCACGGGCTGGTGTTCGCCACCTTCAGCGAGGAGGCCGAGCCGATCGAGCAGTACCTCGGGCCGCAGGTCATGCCCTGGCTGGAGCGCATTTTCGCGGGCCGCAAGCTCACCCTGCTGGGCTACAGCCGCCAGCGCATCCCGGGCAACTGGAAATTGATGATGGAGAACATCAAGGACCCGTACCACCCGGGTCTGCTCCACACCTGGTTCGTGACCTTCGGCCTGTGGCGCGCCGACCAGAAGAGCCGCATGGTGATGGATGCGCACGGAAGGCACGCCGTGATGATCTCCCGCCGGAATCCCAATGCCCCTGCGGTAGCGGACGGCGGCGAGAACAAGGCGGTGACGCAGGGCGTGACCAGCTTCAAGGCGGACATGGCGCTGAACGACACGCGCCTGCTGGACGTGGTGCCCGAGCCGTGGTGGAAGGTGGACGATCCCTCGAACCCGGGCACGGACATCATGCCCTCGGTCACCATGATCACGCTGTTCCCCAGCCTCATCATCCAGCAGCAGGTGAACTCGCTGTCCACGCGCCACATCGTGCCGCGCGGGGAGGGTACGTTCGACTTCGTCTGGACGCATTTCGGCTTTGCCGACGACAGCGAGGAGATGACCCGCCGCCGCCTGCGCCAGGCCAACCTGTTCGGGCCGGCGGGCTTCGTGAGCGCCGACGACGGCGAGGTGATCCAGTTCAGCCAGGACGGCTTCCGCCAATGGGGCGCCGAGGGCGAGACGCTGTGCGAGCTGGGAGGCACGGACACGCAAGGCACGGAACACATGGTGACCGAGACGTTGATCCGCAGCATGTACGCGTACTGGCGCAAGGTGATGGGCCAATGAACGAGCGACTGTTGCTGCAGTTGGAGATCGACCAGCTCAACGCGGCCTATGCCGCGGCGCTGGACGAACGCCGCTTCGATGCATGGCCGCAGTTTTTCCTGGAGGACGGCCGCTACACCGTGCAGGCGCGCGAGAACTTCGACCGCGGCCTGCCGCTGGCGCTGATCGCGCTGGAGAGCCAGGGGATGATGAAGGACCGCGTGTACGGCATCACGCAGACGATCTACCACGGTCCCTACTACACGCGCCACGTCGTGAGTCCGGCGCAGGTTCTGGGGGACGAGGGCGGACGCATCCGCGCCCAGGCCCATTACGCCGTGTTCCGTACCCGGCCGGGCGATGCGAGCGAGGTCTACAACGTGGGCCGCTACATCGACGAGATCGCCCGCACGCCCGCCGGCCTGAAGCTGGCCAGCCGGACGTGCGTGTACGACAGCGAGATGGTGCTGAACTCGCTGATCTATCCGATCTGAGCGTCAGCGATTGAGGATGTGGCCGGGCTTGGTCGCCTGGTTGCCCAGGTACGCGCCGGCGCCCGCGCCGAGGATGGTGCCCGCGGTGCCGCCGACGGAGTTGCCCACCACGCCGCCGACCACCGCGCCGCCCACCGTCCCGACGGTCTGGCGGTCCATCGTGGCGCAGCCGCCGAGGCCCAGCAGGGAGGCGGCCAGCACGGCCGCGGAAATGATCTTGGTCTTCATGGAATCACCTTCCGGATTGGATTGCTTACCGGCCGACGGCAACCGCGGCCACCTGTGCAACCCAATGTAGGAACGCGGGCTCTGCGGGACTGTAGGAACCCTCCAATGCGCACTGTCGTCGGAGCGCAGGACGTGGTGCAGGCGCAGGCAGGTGCGCTGAGGCACGCTGCGGCGCGCCAATGAAAAAGCCGGGGCACGCAGCCCCGGCTTTTTCACGCGTTGCGCGTATCAGCGATTCAGCGCGTGGCCCGGCTTCGTCAGCTCGTGGCCGGCCAGCGCACCGGCGCCGGCGCCCAGGATCGTGGCGCCCGTGCCGCCGATCGAGGAGCCCACCACGCCGCCCACCACCGCACCGCCCACGGTGCCGACGGTCTGGCGGTCCATCGTGGCACAGCCACCCAGGCCCAGGAAAGAAGCGGCCAGCAGGGCCGAGGCAAGAATCTTCGTCTTCATGGTCATCACCTTCCGATTTGATTGTTCGCACTACCGCGGGAGGCGCGGCAACCTGTGCAAACAACTCTAGGAGGGCGACCTTGGCCGGACTGTAGGAACGGCTCGACGCGGCGCGTCGTCCCTGCGCAAGGATTGTTGAAGGGAGGTCAGAGCGGCCGGTTGCGCGCGAGTGGCGGATTGCGTGAAAAGTACCGCTCGATGCCGCGGATCAGGGCGTCCGCCAGCTCCTCCTGGTAATCGTTGCTGCGCAGCTTCGCTTCTTCTTCCGGGTTGGAGATGAAGGCCGTCTCCACCAGCACGCTGGGGATGTCGGGTGCCTTCAGCACCGCGAAGCCGGCCTGTTCCACCGCGCCCTTGTGCAGCTTGCCCACGTTGCCGATCTCGCCCAGCAGCGCGCTCCCGAGCTTGAGGCTGTCGTTGATCTGCGCCGTGGTGCTCATGTCCAGCATCGCGCGCATCACGTGCTGGTCCTGCTGCTTGATGTTGAGGCCGCCGACGAGGTCGGCGCGGTTTTCCTTGTCCGCCATCCAGCGCGCCGCGGAACTGGAGGCGCCGCCCTGGCTCAGCGCGAAGACGCTGGCGCCGCGTGCCGTGGGCGTCATGAACGCGTCGGCGTGGATGCTCACGAACAGGTCGGCCTGCACGCGCCGCGCCTTGTCCACCCGCACGTGCAGCGGCACGAAGAAGTCGGCGTCGCGCGTGAGGAAGGCGCGCATGGGGCTGCCCTTCACGTTGGTGGCGTTGATGCGCGCGCGCAGCAGGTGGGCGATCTGCAGCACGACGTCCTTCTCGCGCGTGCCGCCGGGGCCGATGGCGCCCGGGTCCTCGCCGCCGTGGCCGGGATCCAGCGCCACGATGATCAGGCGGTCGGTCTTGGCCAGGGCGAGCGCCGGCGCCGGCACGTCCGCGGCCGGCACGGGGGCCGGTGCGGCGGGAGCGGGCGCGGCAGCGACCCGCGGCGGCCGCTGCGCCTGTTGCGTGTGCTGTGCGATCAGGTCCCCGAGCGGATCCGGAACGGCCGGCGCGGCCGGACCGGCGTCCTTCATCCGCTCGGCGATGAGGGCCTCCAGCGGATCGACCGGCTTGGTCGGATAGAAGTCCACCACCAGCCGGTTCTTGTACGCGGCCACCGGCTGCAGGTGGAACATCTGGGGCAGGACGGGCTGCTTCAGGTCCACCTGCAGGCGCACGGTCGTGGCCGAGTGCTGCAGGATCCGGATGGAACCGATGTAGGGATCGTCGGACCGCACCTTGGCCACCAGCTCGCGCAGGGTGGGATCGAGCGCGAGGCCCTCGATGTCCAGGTAAAAGCTCTGCGACGTGCTGGAGATGCGGCTCGCGAGCAGGCCGTCCGATTCGATGGTCAGGCGCGTGTACTCGGGCGCGGGCCACAGGCGCACGGCGACGATGCTGGCGCCGAAGGCGATCTGGTGCGCGCCCACCAGCAGCACGAGGCTGCCGCCGCGCAGGAGTTCGCGCCGCTTCACGCCAGCAGCTCCGCGCCGCGCGCCGTGTTGGCGCGCACCGTGACGTCGCGGTGGACGTCGTCCTCCGCGAGCCGGATGTGGATGTCGAGGTCGGCGGTGGGCAGCAGGGCGGCCGCCCGCTCCGGCCATTCGGCCACCTTCAGGCCGGGGCTCGCGAAGATGTCGCGGAAGCCCGCGTCCTCCCACTCGCGCGGGTCGTCGAAGCGGTAGAAGTCGAAATGCCAGGCCGCCTGGCCGGGCAGCTCGTAGGGTTCCACGACCGCATAGGTGGGCGACTTGATGCGGCCCTGGGCGCCCAGCGCGCGCAGCAGGTGGCGCACCAGCGTGGTCTTGCCCGCGCCCAGGTCGCCGTGCAGGGCGATGAAGGCGTCGGCGATCGCGGGATGGCCCGCCAGGCGCTCGGCGAAGGCACGCGTGTCCTCCTCGCCCTGCCAGCGCAGGGGACGGGGGACCGTTCCTACAATCGACGCGTGGTGTTCGACGTTGCCCAAGACGACATTCCTTTGCAGCTGGCCCAGGTGCGGGACTGGGCGCGCGAGCTCGGATTCTCCCAAATCGGCGTGGCCGGCGTCGACCTTTCGAGCGCGGAACCCGGGTTGCTTGCGTGGCTTGCCAACGGTTTCCATGGCCAGATGGATTACATGGCGGCCCACGGCCTGCGCCGCGCCCGGCCTGCGGAACTGGTGCCGGGCACGACATCCGTGATTACCGCACGCATGGACTACCTGCCCGCCACACCGGAAGGATGGCAGGCGATCGAGTTCGGTCGCCTGGCGCGCCCGGCCGAGGGCATCGTGTCGCTCTACGCGCGGGGCCGCGATTACCACAAGGTTCTCCGCAGCCGTTTACAGAAGCTTTCCGACCGCATCGCGGCGGCCGTGGGCCCGTTCGGACACCGCGTCTTTACCGACTCGGCGCCGGTGCTGGAGGTCGAGCTGGCCTCGCGCAGCGGCCAGGGCTGGCGGGGCCGCCACACCCTCGTGCTGAACCGCGAGGGCGGTTCCATGTTCTTCCTCGGCGAGATCTACGTCGACCTGCCGCTGCCCGAGACCGAGCCGGTGGCCGACCACTGCGGCAGCTGCCGCGCGTGCCTGGACGTGTGCCCCACGGGCGCGATCGTGGCGCCGTACCGGCTGGATGCGCGCCGCTGCATCTCGTACCTCACGATCGAGCACCCGGGCGCCATCCCGGAGGAGCTGCGTCCGCTCATGGGCAACCGCATCTACGGCTGCGACGACTGCCAGCTGGCCTGTCCCTGGAACAAGTTCGCCCAGCCCGCGCTGGTGCCGGACTTCGCGCACCGTCCCGAGCTGGTGGGACAGGGCCTGGCGGGCCTGTTCGCCTGGAGCGAGGAGGAGTTCCTGCGCCGCACCGAAGGCGGCCCGATCCGGCGCATCGGGCACGTGCGCTGGCTGCGCAACATCGCGGTGGCGATGGGCAATGCCTTGCGCCAGGGCGAGGACCCTGCGATTCGCGCCGCGTTGCAGGCCCGCCTGGCGCATCCCGACACTATCGTGCGCGAGCACGTCGTCTGGGCGCTGGCCGCGTAGCTGGCTCAGCAGCCGGCGCTCGTCAACTCCGACTGGATGTCGCGGCGCTGCTGCTGCATGCTTTCCATCGCCTCGGCGCTGCCGCCCGCGCGCATGCGCGATTCGATGGATTGGTGGATCCGGCGCAGCCCTTCGCAGCGGTTGCCGCGCGTCGCCGGCGCGGTGGAAGCGGCCACGGGCGCTGCCGCCTGCGCAGGCTTCGCCGCGGGCGCGGCCGGCACGGAGCCGTCGCAGGGGCGGTCCTGGAACACCTTGCCGCAGCGATAGAGCCCCGCCTGGGCCGGCATGGCCAGGCATGCGGTTGCCGCCAGCAGCACGAATCCTCGAACGATCATGGTTCCTCTCCTCTGCCGCCATCCTAAGGGGTCAGGCGGCCGGAGCGAGCACCCCGAGGGCGAATGGCAGGCTGGCCAGGCCCAGGAGTGTCGAAACCGTCACGAGTCCGGCGACGTAGGGGCCGTCGTACCCCATGCGCGCGGCCAGCACGTAGCAGCTGGAGGCGGTCGGCAGGGCGGAAAAAGCGAGCAGCACGGTCGCCTGCACCGGGTCCAGGTGGAAGGCCCAGGCGAGCGCCGCGGCCACCAGGGGCAGGCACAGGTGGCGGATGGCCAGCACGCCCACGGTGAGCGTCTTCTGTTGCGCCAGGTCGACCAACCGCAGGCCGGCCCCGGCCGCCATGAGGCCCAGCGGAATCGATGCGCCGCCGACGCGCGTCATCGAGGGCTCCAGCCAGGGCGGGATGTGCAGGCCCGCCAGGTTGGCGGCCAGCCCCAGGGCGGTGGCGATGATCAGGGGGTTGCGCACCAGCGCCCGCACGAAGCCCGTGTTCGCGTGCCGCGCCATGGGCCAGACGGCGGCCACGTTGAACAGCGGCACGCAGACGCCGATCAGCACCGCGATCAACAGCAGGCCCTGCGCCCCGGCCAGCCGCTCGGCGAGCGCCAGCGCGATGAAGGAGTTGAAGCGGAAGGCGACCTGGGCGGCGCCCGCGTGCTCGCGCGGGGCGATCCGGGCCCGCAGTCCGGGCAGGTGCGGCAGGAGGTACGCCAGGGCGATGCCGCTCACCCCCAGCAGCACGCCGGCGCCGATCAGGCCGGAGGTGGCACGCAGGTCCAGCGGGCTGCGGACGATGGACTGGAACAGCAGCACGGGAAACAGGAAGAAGTACACCAGGTTCTCGACCTGTTCCCAGACCGTGCGGTTCAGGGCCGTGTAGCGGCAGACCAGGTAGCCGCACAGGATCAGGGAGAAATCGGGCAGCAGCAGTTGCAGGAAATTCACCCGCCGCAGGATAGCGGAAGGCTTGCGCCAGGCTTAAGGCCTGGCCGGGAGCGGGCGCCCCGGGGGACCCCGCCCGCGGGGAAGCCTTAGGATTGGCGGTTCCAAAGATCCCATCGACAAGGAGACACCTGTGAAACGTCGTGACCTGCTTGCCGGCGCCTCGGGCGCCCTCGCTCTCACCAGCGTCCCCGCCTTCGCGCAATCCGGCTACCCGAACAAGGTGATCCGCCTGATCATCCCCTTCGCGCCCGGCGGCACGACCGACATCGTGGGCCGCGTGATCGCGGAGCCCCTGACCAAGCAGCTGGGACAGAGCGTCATCGTCGACAACAAGGCGGGCGGCGGCGGCATCGTCGGCGCCGCGGAACTGGCGCGCGCCGCCCCGGACGGCTACACCCTGGGCATCGCGACGGTCTCCACGACGGCAACCAACCCGGCGATCAATCCCAAGACGCCCTACAACCCGGTCAGCGACTTCACGCCCATCATCAACCTCGCGGCGACGCCCAACGTGATCGCCGTGCATCCCAGCTTCCCCGCCAAGGACTACAAGACCTTCCTGGAAGTGCTGAAGAAGAACCCGGGCAAGTACTCGTACTCCTCCTCCGGCACGGGCGGCATCGGCCACCTGCTGATGGAGCTGTACAAGAGCATGTCGGGCACCTTCGTGACCCACATCCCGTACCGTGGCGCCGGCCCGGCGCTGACCGACACGGTGGGCGGCCAGGTCAACATGATCTTCGACAACCTGCCGTCGGCGTTCCCCTTCATCAAGGAAGGCAAGCTGGTGCCGATCGTCGTGTGCGCGCCGCAGCGCCTGAAGGAACTGCCGAACGTGCCGACTTTCAAGGAAGTGGGCCTGGAGCCGGTGAACCGCCTCGCCTACTACGGCATCGAAGGCCCCAAGGGCCTGCCGAAGGAGATCGTCGCGAAGATCCACGACGCCGCCATGAAGGCGCTGCAGGAGCCCGCGGTGCGCAAGCGCATCGAGGAGACCGGTTCCATCATCATCGGCAACACGCCGGAACAGTTCGCGGAGCAGATCCGCAACGAGTTCGCCGTGTACAAGAAGGTGGTGGATACGGCGCACCTGACGCTGGAGTGATTGCCCCCGTCATTCCCGCGGAGGCGGGAATCCAGGGCTCCCGCTTCCTGGGAGCCCTGGGTCCCCGCCTCCGCGGGGACGACGCAGTCGCATGACCGAAGCGATCGACACCTTCATCGACGCCCTCTGGCTCGAGGAGGGGCTTTCGCGCAATACGCTCGCGGCCTACCGCCGCGACCTCACCCTCTACGCGCGCTGGCTGGCCCGGCGCGGCCTCCACCTTCCGGCCACCGAAGAAGCCGACCTGCAGGCCTACTTCGCCGCCCGCCACGCGGACACCAAGGCCACCTCCGCCAACCGGCGGCTCACCGTCTTCAAGCGCTACTTCCGCTGGGCGCTGCGGGAGCGCCTGATTACCGCCGACCCCACGCTGCGCCTGCAGTCGGCCAAGCAGCCGCTGCGCGTGCCCAAGACGCTTACCGAGGCACAGGTCGAGGCGCTGCTGGAAGCACCCGACGTGGACACCCCCCTGGGCCTGCGCGACCGCACCATGCTGGAACTGATGTACGCGAGCGGCCTGCGCGTGAGCGAGCTGGTCGGGCTCAAGGCCTTCAACGTCGGCATGAACGAGGGCGTGGTGCGCGTCATGGGCAAGGGCAGCAAGGAGCGCCTCGTGCCTTTCGGCCAGGTCGCGCGCGACTGGATCCAGCGCTATCTCGCGGAGTCGCGGCCGGCCATCCTCGCGGGCCAGCAGACCGAGGACCTGTTCGTCACCGCTCGCGGGTCGGGCATGACGCGCGCGATGTTCTGGGTGATCGTCAAGAAGCACGCGCGCACGGCCGGTATCATGGCGCCCCTGTCGCCGCACACCCTCCGGCATGCGTTTGCCACGCACCTGCTGAACCACGGGGCGGACCTCCGCGCCGTGCAGATGCTGCTGGGACACGCCGACATCTCCACCACCACCATCTACACCCACATCGCCCGCGAGCGGCTGAAGGTGCTGCACGCGCAGCACCATCCGCGCGGGTGAACACGCAAGACATGGCTTCCGATTCCTCCTCCTGCACCCGGCGCGCCGCGCTGGGGGCGCTCGCCGCGCTGGCCCTGCCGGTGCGCGCCCAGGCCTGGCCCGCGCGGCCGCTGAAGGTCATCGTGCCGTATCCCACCGGCGGCGTGAGCGACATCGTCACGCGCGCCATCGGTGAACGCCTGGCGGCGGCGCTGGGCCAGCCCGTGGTCGTCGACAACCGCGCCGGCGCGGGCGGCACCATCGGCATGGACGCGCTCGCCCGCTCGACACCGGACGGCTACACGATCGCGTTCTCCGCGATCAGCCCGCTGACGCTGAGTCCCTACGTCGGCAAGGTGCCCTACAACGCCGAACGCGACTTCACGCCGGTCGCGGGCGTGATGGTGTCGCCGGTGCTGCTGCTGGCCACCAGCGCGACGCCGGCGCGCGATTTCCGCGAGCTGCTCGCCATCGCCCGCGACCAGCCCGCAAAAATCCGCTGGGCGACCTCCGGCCAGGGCTCGCTGGGCCACCTGATGCTGGAGCAGCTGCAGGCCGCAGCCAAGGTGCAGATCACGCACATCCCGTACAAGGGCGGCGGCCAGCAGATCACCGACGGCCTGGGCGGCCAGTTCGAGGTGCTCTCGGTGAATGCCGGACCGACGATCACCGAACAGATCCGCGCCGGCAAGCTGCGGCCCCTCGCCGTGGGCGCGCCGCGCCGGCTGGACACGCTGCCCAACGTACCGACGCTGGCGGAGCTGGGCTATCCGGCCGCCAACCTGGCTTCGCAGTTCGGCTTCTTCGCGCCGGCCCACCTGCCGGCGCCCGTCCTGGAGCGGCTCAACGCGGAGATCAACAAGGCGTTGCAGGCCCCCGAGGTGCACAACCGCCTCGTGGCCAGCGAGAACGTCCCCACGGGCGGCAGTGCGCGCGACTTCGCCCGGCAGGTCGCCGCCGAGGCCGAAAGTACCGAGAAGATCGTCAAGGCCGTGGGCATCAAGGCCGACTGACCGGGACCGGGAACGCGGGGCGTTCCCGTGGCATCCATGGCGGCAGACCCGGGCGCTTTCCTCGCGCTGCCGGGCTGCCACAGGAGAACCACGATGCCTTTCCGTCCCGCCCTCGCCGCCGTCGTCCTCGCCGCCGCGGCTTCCTCCGTGCTGGCCCAGCAGGGGCCCACGGACCCGCAGATCGCCGCCATCGTGGTGACCGCCAACCAGGTCGACGTCGATGCCGGCAAGCTGGCCGGGCAGCGCGGCCACTCGGCGGACGTCAAGAAGTTCGCGAGGCAGATGGTCACCGACCACACGGCCGTCAACAAGCAGGCCGGGGCGCTCGTGCACAAGCTGAAGGTCAAGCCCGAGCCGAACGACACCAGCGCCAGCCTCCGGAAGGGCGGCGACGAGAACATGGCGAACCTGAAGAAGCTCAAGGGCGCGGCCTTCGACAAGGCGTACGTCGAGCACGAGGTCGCCTACCACCAGGCCGTGCTGGACGCGATCGACAAGACGCTGATCCCGTCGGCGAGCAACGCGGAACTGAAGGCGCTGCTGGTGAAGGTGCGGCCGGTGATCGCGGAGCACCTGGAGCACGCCAGGCACCTGCAAGCGCAGCTGGGCGCCTGATGCGCGGCCGCATGCCACTGGCGCTGCCGGCCCTGGTACTGGCGGCACTCGTTCCCGCCGTTGCGGCGGCCGAGACCCACACCGTGCGCATCGAGGGCATGCAGATGCAGCCCACGACGCTCACGGTCCGCAAGGGCGACCGCATCGTGTGGCGCAACCAGGACATGGTCCCGCACACCGCGACCGCGGCCGGGGCCTTCGATACCGGCGTCATCCCCCCGGGAGGCAGCGTGACGCGAAAACTGGACCAGGCGGGGCACTTTGCCTACATCTGCAAGCTGCATCCGGCCATGAAAGGCGAAGTGGTGGTGCAATGAACGGAATGACTTCCCTGGCCACGGCCGCCTCGCCGCAGCAGGACGACGCCACCCTCGCGGCGCGCGTCGTGGCCGGCGACGTGGCGGCGTTCGAGCTGCTGATGCGCCGCCACAACCGGCGCCTGTACCGCCTCGCGCGCGCCATGCTGCGCGACGGCGCCGAGGCGGAGGACGCGCTGCAGGACGCGTACCTCGCCGCCTACCAGTCGCTCGCGAGCTGGCGGGGCGAGGCGAGCCTGGCGACCTGGCTCACGCGGGTCGTGTCCAACCAGTGCCTGGCCCGCCTGCGGCGGCAGGCGCGCCGCGACAACATCGTGCCCATGGTGGCGCTGCCCGCCCTGGACGAACCGGAGCCCGCGATGCTCGCTGCGCCCGACACCGAATCGCCCGAACGCGCCCTCGTGCGCGCCGAGCTCCGCGCCGTCCTGGAGCGCAAGCTGGACGAACTGCCCGAGGCCTTCCGGGCCGTGTTCGTGCTGCGCTGCGTGGAGGAGCTGAGCGTGGAGGAGACGGCGCAGTGCCTGGACATTCCCGAGGCGACGGTGCGCAGCCGCCACTTCCGCGCGCGCAGCCTCCTGCGCGAGGCGCTGGCGCGCGACATCGACCTGGCCGAGCGCGACGTGTTCACCTTCGGCGGCGCGCATTGCGATCGCGTGGTGGCGGCGGTGCTGGCGCGCCTGCGGGCTGGCTAGCGGCGCTATGCTGCGCTCCGGAGGTGGCCATGACCGACATCCGGAAAGCGCGTCCCGATACCACGCCAAGGCTGCGCATCGGCGAGCTGGCGCAGCGCAGCGGCCGCAGCGTCCACACCATCCGCTGGTACGAGGCGCAGCAGCTGATGCCGGGCGCCGCCCGCGACGCGTCGGGCCGGCGCCTGTTCAGCGAGGCGCACGTCGAATGGCTGGCGCTCATCGAACGGCTGCGCCGCTCCGGCATGACCGTGCGCGACATGCGCGCCTACGCGCGGCTGGTGCGCCAGGGCAAGCCGGCCCTGGCCGACTGCCGCCAGCTGCTGCAGGAACATCGCGCCCGCGTCGCCGCCCGCCAGGAGGAACTGCGCGAGGCGCTGGCGCTGGTCGACCGCAAGATCACGCTGTACGACCAGTGGCTGGCTCGGGCGGCATGAGTGCTTCCGCGACCAGCTGCGTGTCCATGTACTCGACGAGTTCGTGCAGCAGGCCGTCGTCGCCGAAGCGGCACACGTAGCAGTACTCGTTGTCGTAGTCCTTGCCGGCGGTCGTGGTGACGTGGCCGCGGCATTCCACGACCACCAGCGGCCCTTCGGCCAGCACGCGCGTGGCGCGGTTGGTGTAGGTGCCGGCGAACTGCCGGAACAGCGGCTGGAACAGCCGCTCGCGCACGGCCTGCCGGCCCTCGTAGCGGCCGCTCCAGGCGGTGCGGCCGCGCATGATCCAGGTGAAATCCTCGGCCATCGCTTCGGCGAAGGGACGGCGCTCGCCGCGCTCCAGCGCCTCCATGATGGCCAGCATGCGTTGCTTGTGGGGGTTGTCCATCGCGGTCCTCGTTGCAGGTGATAGGAACCGCATTGGAGAAGCTGGAGTGCACTCGAAGTCAAGCCGGTGCCGGGCGGAAGCGCGTCAGCTCCGCGCGGGCAAAGTCGATGAAGGCACGCGTGCGGGCCGGCAGCAGCCGGGCGTGCGGGTAGACGATGCTGATCGGCCGCGGCGGCAGCTCGAAGTCCTCCAGCACGATGCGCAGCTTCTTCTGCGCCACCAGCGGCTCGACCTGGTAGGAGAAGAACATGCCGAAGCCGGCGCCTTCGGCACAGGCCTGTACGGCCGGCCAGACATGGTTGAACTCCAGGTTGCCGCCCACGGGGACCTGGAACACCCGGCCGTTCTCCTGGAAGTCGCCCCAGCCGGTGCGGCCGGAGAGCACGCGGACGCAGTTGGCGTCCTGCAGCTCGCGCGGATGCCGCGGCACGCCGTGGCGGCGCAGCAGGCCCGGCGTGGCGACCACGACACGACGCACCTGGCCGAGCGGCTGGGCGACGAGCGACGAGTCCTCCAGGCGGCCGATGCGGATGCCGAGGTCCAGCCCTTCCTCCAGCAGGTTCACCACCCGGTCCAGCAGCAGCGTGGTGCAGCGCAGGCCGGGATGGCGCTGCACGAAGCGGGTGACGACCGGCGCCACGTACATCTGGCCGAACAGCACGGGTGCGGTGATGTGCAGGTGGCCCGCGGGCGCCGAAGCCTCCGCGCTGAGGGCCGACTCGGCTTCCGCCAGCGCCGCGAGGACGTTGCGCGAGCGCTCCAGATGCTGGCGGCCTTCGTCGGTCAGGCTGATGCGGCGCGTGGTGCGGTGGAACAGGCGCACGCCCAGTTCGCGCTCGTAGGCGGCGAGCGCGCGCACGACGGCGGGCAGCGAGCTGCCCAGTCCGCGCGCCGCGCCGGTGAGGCTGCCGGATTCGGCGATGGCGACGAAGGTCTGCATGGCCCGGAACTTGTCCATGCGCGGCATATTACTGCGCGAAATGGAGGAGTCTTCTGCGGGTCGAGGCATTTATTCCACAGGGCGCAGCAAACCAGAATGCGGGATCCAAGGAGAACCGAGATGCCCCAGCACCCCATCCGCCTGTACCGCCTGGCCCTGTCCGGCCACTGCCATCGCGTCCAACTGTTCCTGTCGCTGCTGCGGCTGCCGTACGAGACCGTGGACGTCGACCTGCGCGCCGGCGAGCACAAGCGGCCCGCCTTCCTGGCGCGCAACCCCTTCGGCCAGGTGCCGGTGATCGAGGATGGCGAGATCACGCTCGCCGATTCGAACGCGATCCTGGTCTACCTCGAGGGCCGGTATGCGCCCGGCGAGTGGCTGCCGCGGGATCCGGTGGCGGCGGCACGCGTGCAGCAATGGCTGTCCGTCGCCGCCGGGCCGCTGGCCTATGGCGCCGCGGCGGCGCGCGTGATCACGCTGTTCGGACGTCCTGACGATCCGGCGCCGGCCGTGCAACGCGCGCACCAGCAACTGGGGGTGATGGAGGCGCAGCTCGCGCAGCGCCCCTGGCTGGCCGGCGACCGGCCGACGCTCGCCGACATCGCCAACTACAGCTACATCGCGCATGCGCCCGAAGGCGGGGTGTCGCTTGCGGACTATCCGGCCGTGCGGGACTGGCTCGCGCGCGTGGAAGGCCTGCCCGGCTTCGTGCCCATGCCGCGATCGGCCGTGGGGCTGTGCGCATGAGCGGGGCCTGGCATGCGGGCGAACTGGCCTTGCAGCAACAGACCGGTGTGGCGCCGCGCATGGCGGAGATCGGGCCGCGCTTCCTGCGCGACCACATGCCGGAGCAGCACCGGCAGTTCTTCGCCGAACAGCCTTTCCTGTTGACCGGCATCCGCGATGAGGCCGGCCAGCCCTGGGCTTCCTTGGTGGCGGGCGTGCCGGGCTTCGCGACGTCGCCGACCCCGCAAACGCTGCACATCGCGGCGACCCCGCTGCCGGGCGACCCGGCGGCGCCGCACTGGCGCGTGGGCGTGCCGGTGGGCCTGCTGGGCCTGCAGGCGCACACCGGCCGGCGCAACCGCATGAACGGCCACATCGTCGCAGCGGGGCCGGAGGGCTTCGAGATCCAGGTGGACCAGAGCTTCGGCAACTGTCCCAAGTACATCCATCCGCGCGAGGCGGTGCGTGCGCCGGCGTCGCCAGAAGTGCACGTCGCTTCCGGGTCGGCGCTGGACGAAGACGCAGCGCGGATCGTCGCATCCGCGGATACCTTCTTCATCGCCAGCACGCATCCGGACGCGGGGCGGACGGACGAAGCCTTTGCCGGCGTCGACGTCTCGCATCGCGGCGGTCCACCAGGCTTCGTGCGCTTGCAGGCGGATGGCGCGCTGCGCGTGCCCGACTACACGGGCAACTCCTTCTTCAACACGCTGGGCAACCTGCAGCTGGAGCCGCGCTGCGGCCTGCTGTTCATCGACTACGCGACCGGGGAGCGGCTGCACCTCGCTTGCCGCGCCACGCTGCTGACGGAGCGTCCCGACCCGGTGGAGTGGCCGGGTGCGCTGCGCCTGCTGCACCTGGAGGTGCAGCGTTTCGTGCGGCTGCGGGGCGGCCTGCCGCTGCGCTGGCGGGACACCGTCAGGGCGGCAGCGTCTGCAGCCAGGCCAGTTCCTCCGGGCTGAAGCCCGCGCGCCGCCGGGCCTCCTCGTTGAAGGGCGGATGCAGGCGCGGCGCCGCGTAGCGTTCCACCAGCACGCCGTAGTGTGCGACGGGATCCAGCCCCTCGCGTTCGCACAGGAGGCGGTACCAGTGGTTGCCGATCGCGACGTGGCCCACCTCGTCGCGCAGGATCACGTCGAGGATCTGCACCGCGCGCAGCGCCGCGGGCGTGCCGACCTGCCGCAGTTTCTGCTGGATCTGCGGCGTCGCATCGAGCCCGCGTGCTTCCAGCGTGCGCGGCACCAGGGCCATGCGCGCGACGATGTCGCCCGCCGTCTTCTCGCACATGGACCACAGGCCGTCGTGGGCGTCGAAGTCGCCGTAGGCGTGGCCCAGCGAGGCCAGGTGGTCGGCCAGCAGGGAATAGTGGAAGGACTCCTCCGCCGCCACGCGCAGCCAGTCCTCGTGGAATGCGCGCGGCATGCCTTCGAAGCGCCAGGCCGCATCCAGCGCGAGGTTGATCGCGTTGAACTCGATGTGCGCGATGGCGTGCAGCAACGCCGCCAGGCCCTCCGGCCTGGCCGGCGAGCGGCGGGGCACGCGGGCCGGGTGGACGAGGCGCGGCAGGACGGGCCGGCCGGGCAGGGCGGCCGGCGGTTCGGGTGCCGTGGGGGACAGGGTGCACTGCCCGGCCGAAGCATGCAATGCCGTTGCCAGCGCGGCCTTCGCGCGGGGATCGGCCTCGCAGAGGGCCTGCAGAGCCCGTTGACGAAGCTCCATCCCTACAATTCTAGTTTTGGCCTGGAAAGAAAAACGATGGCGATCTACGAACTCGACGGCATGGCGCCCGAACTTGGGGAAGGCGCCTGGGTCGCCGACAGCGCGGAGGTGATCGGGCAGGTGACGATGGGCCCGAACGCGAGCGTCTGGTACGGGTGCGTCGTGCGCGGCGACACCGAGAAGATCCGGATCGGCAAGAACAGCAACGTGCAGGACCTCTCGGTGCTGCACGCGGACGCCGGCGTGCCGCTCACCATCGGCGACGACGTCACCGTGGGCCACCAGGTCATGCTGCACGGCTGCACCATCGGCGACGGCTCGCTGATCGGCATCCAGGCCGTGGTGCTGAACCACGCGAAGATCGGCAGGAACTGCATCGTGGGCGCCGGCAGCGTGGTGACCGAGGGCAAGGAGTTCCCGGACAACTCGCTGATCGTGGGGTCGCCGGCCAAGGCGATCCGCACGCTGGACCCGGAGCAGATCGCGAAATTCCAGGCCATCCCGCCGCACTACGTCGCGAACGCCCAGCGCCACGGCAAGAAGCTGAAGAAGATCGGCTGATGTCCGAGCTGCACAAGTTCCTGTTCGACGGGCTGCCGGTGCGCGGCCAGATCGTCCGCCTCACCGATGCCTGGCAGGAGATCCTGGCGCGCCGCCGCGCCGACGACGCGCAGTCTCCCTGGCCCTGGCCGGTGACGCAGATGCTCGGGGAGATGGCGGCCGCGAGCACCCTGATGCAGGCCAACATCAAGTTCAACGGCGCCCTGATCATGCAGATCTTCGGCGAGGGGCCGGTGAAGGTGGCGGTGGCGGAGGTCCAGCCCGACCTGTCGCTGCGCGTGACCGCGAAGGTAGTGGGCGAGGTGGCGGCCGATGCCCACCTGCAGGATCTCGTGAACGTCAACGGGCGCGGACGCTGCGCCATCACGCTCGACCCCAAGGAGCGCCTGCCCGGCCAGCAGCCTTACCAGGGCGTGGTGCCGCTCAACGCGAGCCATGGCACGGCCCGGCCGAACCTGTCGGACGTGATCGAACACTACATGCGCCAGTCCGAGCAGCTCGATACGAAGCTGGTGCTGGCCGCGAACAACGACGTGGCCGCGGGGCTCCTGATCCAGCGCCTGCCCGCCGAGGGCGAGGGCAACATCCAGGGCATGGAGTCCGAGGAACAGATGGAGCACTTCCACCGCATCGCGACGCTGGCGGGCAGCCTCACGGGCGACGAACTGCTGCAGCTGGACGTGGAGACCATCCTGCGCCGCCTGTTCTGGCAGGAAAAGACCCTGCGCTTCGACCCGCAGACACCGCGCTTCGCCTGCACCTGCAGCCGCGAGCGGGTGGCCGGCATGATCCGGGGCCTCGGGCGCGAGGAAGCCGAGGACATCCTCGCCGAACGCGGCGAGATCGACGTGTCTTGCGATTTCTGCGGCCAGCACTACCGCTTCGACGCGGTGGATGCGGCGCAGATCTTCATGGCGCCGGGCGACCGGCCACCGGCCTCGTCGACCATGCAGTGACGGGGCGGTGCCCGGCGCAAGGATCGTCCGACGCCGCTGTAGTGTTTCGTCTGTCATCGGCCGGGCGCCGGAACGCGTTGTGGCGGAGGTCCCTTTCGACCTTCACCAACAGGAACACCTCGCATGAAGAAGCTCATCGCCGCGCTCGTCGCCTCGCTCGCCGTTTCCTTCGCCTTCGCCCAGGCCGCCGCTCCGGCCGGCGCCGCGTCCGGCCCGGCCGCCGACAAGCCCGCCGCCACCGACGCCGGCGCCAAGAAGACGACCAAGAAGTCTTCCACCAAGAAGCACAAGACCGCGGCCAAGAAGGCCGACAAGAACTAAAGCATCGTCCGCGCGCGGCGGGGCTTCAGCGCTCCCGCCGCAGGCGCGTGAACAGGCGGTGCTCGCAGGCCGGATCGCTGCACTTTTCGCAGGCCCAGGTCCACGCCCGCGACGCACCGCCTTCTTCTTCCCGCCGCACCCGGCCCGCCGGCAGCACGCCCGCCGCGTCCAGGGCCGCCAGCGCAGACCGCAGCCGCTGCGGACCCGTCCCGTACACCACCTGGAACGGCAGGCCCGCCGCCTGCAGCTGCGTGCGCAGCAGCGCGTCTTCGGCTTCACCGCCGGCGGAAGTGGGCAGGTCGAGGCCCATCAGCAGGGTTGCGTCGGGCCGCTCCCCGATGGGGCTTCCTTCGACGACGGTGACATCGGCATCCCGTGCGAGCTGCTCGCGCAGCTGCTCGGAGAGCTGCGTCCCGCCGGTGCCGCGCGCGCCGAGGACGGCAATGCGGATGCCCTGGGTCCCCGCCTCCGCGGGGACGACGCCGGCTGCCTGCGCGGGGATGATGCCGCCGGCTTCGCCCGGCATCATTTGACGATCTGGACGAGGACCTCGTTGGGCTTGACCATGCCCAGCTCGGAGCGCGCCTTTTCCTCCACCATGTCCAGGCCTTCCTGCAGGTCGCGCACTTCCGCGGCGAGCTGCTCGTTGGCGTGCTGGGCGACGGTGTTGCGCGCCTTCTGCTCGTCCAGCTTCTGGCGCATCTGCGCGACGTCGCCGACGCTGCCGCGGCCCAGCCAGAGCTGGGCCTGCACCATGGCCAGCAGGCCGATCAGCAGGGCAGCGACGACGCGTGAGCTCAGAAAACCTCCCCCAGGCTCGTCCGCTGCGCGGCCTTCTCCTCCCCTCTCCGCAAGCGGAGGGGGCGAGCACCTTCGGGCGGCCGGGCGGTGCTCACCTCGATGTCAGCGGAGGTTGTAGAACGCCGCGCGGCCGGGGTACTGGGCCACGTCGCCCAGGTCTTCCTCGATGCGCAGCAGCTGGTTGTACTTGGCCATGCGGTCCGAGCGCGAGAGCGAGCCGGTCTTGATCTGGCCGGCATTGGTGCCCACGGCGATGTCGGCGATCGTGGAGTCCTCGGTCTCGCCGGAGCGGTGCGAGATGACGGCCGTGTAGTTGGCGCGCTTGGCCATCTCGATGGCGGCGAACGTCTCGCTCAAGGTCCCGATCTGGTTGATCTTGATGAGGATCGAGTTGGCAATGCCCTTGTCGATGCCTTCCTTCAGGATCTTGGTGTTGGTGACGAACAGGTCGTCGCCCACCAGCTGCACCTTCCGGCCCAGGCGCTCGGTCAGCAGCTTCCAGCCGTCCCAGTCGCCTTCGGCCATGCCGTCCTCGATGCTGACGATCGGGTACTTGCCGACCCAGTCCTCCAGGGTGGAGATCCAGTCGGCGGCGGCGAGCTTCCTGCCTTCGGAGCCGGAGAGGTCGTACAGGCCGTCCTTGTGGAATTCGCTGGAGGCGCAGTCCAGGGCAAGGGCGATCTGCTCGCCGGGCTGGTAGCCGGCCTTCTCGATCGCCTGCAGGATCATCTGGATCGCGGCCTCGTGGTTCTCCACGTTCGGCGCGAAGCCGCCTTCGTCGCCGACGGCGATCGACATGCCCTTGTCGTGGATGATCTTCTTCAGGGCGTGGAACACCTCGGCGCCATAGCGCATCGCCTCGCGGAAGCTGGGCGCGCCCACGGGCACGATCATCAGCTCCTGCAGGTCGAGGTTGTTGTTCGCGTGCGCGCCGCCGTTGACGACGTTCATCATCGGCACGGGCAGCTGGCAGCCGTTCATGCCGCCGAAGTAGCGGTATAGGGGCAGGCCGGATTCCTCGGCCGCGGCGCGCGCGACGGCCATCGACACCGCCAGCATCGCGTTGGCGCCCAGGCGGCCCTTGTTCTCGGTGCCGTCCAGGTCGATCAGGGTCTTGTCCAGGAAGTTCTGCTCGGACGCGTCGAGGCCCAGGACGGACTCGGAGATCTCGGTGTTGATGTTCTCCACCGCCTTCAGCACGCCCTTGCCCAGGTAGCGCTTGGGATCGCCATCGCGCAGCTCGATCGCCTCGCGCGAGCCGGTGGACGCGCCGGACGGCACGGCCGCGCGGCCCATGGTGCCGGACTCCAGCAGGACGTCGCACTCCACGGTGGGGTTTCCGCGCGAGTCCAGGATCTCGCGGCCGACGATGTCAACGATGGCGCTCATTGCTAGCTTCTTCTCCAGTTCAGAAATCCTTGAACGCAGAAGTCGCAAAAGACACGCAAGAGTCGCAGAAAAGAATCTTGATGTCCTTCTGCGACTTCTGCGTCATTTTCGCGACTTCTGCGGTCTTCTTGTCCGTTCTCTCACGCGCCTTCGACCAGGACCATCCGCATCACCGCGATGCCTTCGCGGGCCTTGATGGCGGCCTTGTATTCGGTCGAGCCGTAGAACGCGCGGGCCTGGTCCATCGACGGGAACTTCAGCAGCACCATGCGGTTGGGCGTCCAGTCGCCCTCCAGCACTTCGGTCTTGCCGCCGCGCACGCACACTTCGGCGCCGTGGGCCTTCATGGCGATGGTGGAAAGCCGCTTGTACTCCTCGTACGCGGCCGGGTCCTTCACGTCGACGTTGGCGAGGATGTAGGCGCTGGGCATCAGGCGACCGCTTTCAGGGACTTGCCGGCGGCGCCCTTGTGGACGCGGGTCTGGTGCTCCACGGCGCCATGGATGAAGGAGTTGAACAGGGGATGCCCGTCCCAGGGCGTGGACTTGAACTCCGGGTGGAACTGCACGCCCATGAACCAGGGGTGCACGTCCTGCGGCAGCTCCACGATCTCGGTCAGGTGCTCGCGCTGCGTCAGCGCGGAGATCACCAGGCCCGCCTTGCGCAGGGTGTCGAGGTACTTGACGTTGGCCTCGTAGCGGTGGCGGTGCCGCTCCGTGACGACATCGCCGTAGATCTTGTGTGCCAGCGTGCCCTGCGCCACGTCGGAGCTCTGCGCGCCCAGGCGCATGGTGCCGCCCAGGTCCGATTGCTCGGTACGGGTCTTGATGCTGCCGTCGGCGTCCTGCCATTCCGTGATCAGCGCGATCACGGGGTGCGGCGTGGTGGGCTCGAACTCGGTGCTGTTGGCGCCATGCAGGCCGGCGACGTCACGCGCGTACTCGATGGTCGCGACCTGCATGCCCAGGCAGATGCCCAGGTAGGGCAGCTTGTTCTCGCGGGCGAAGCGGGCCGCCGCGATCTTGCCTTCGATGCCGCGCTTGCCGAAGCCGCCGGGCACCAGGACCGCGTCGTACTTGCCCAGCTGGCCGACGCTCTCGGGCGTGATGGTCTCGGAATCGATGTAGTCGATCTTGACGTGCACGTGGTTCTTGAGTCCCGCGTGGCGCAGCGCTTCGTTCAGCGACTTGTAGCTGTCCGACAGGTCGACGTACTTGCCGACCATGGCGATGGTGACCTCGCCGCGCGGATGCTCCACCTCGTACACCAGGTCGTCCCAGCGCTTGAGGTTGGCCGGCGGCGTGTTCAGGCGCAGCTTGTCGCAGATCAGGCCGTCCAGGCCCTGCTCGTGCAGCACGCGCGGCACCTTGTAGATGGTGTCCACGTCCGGCATGGAGATCACGCCCCAGCGCGGCACGTTGGTGAACAGGCTGATCTTCTCGGCCTCGTCCTCCGGGATGCGGCGGTCGGCGCGGCACAGGAGGGCGTCGGGCTGGATGCCGATCTCGCGCATCTTCTGCACGGTGTGCTGCGTGGGCTTGGTCTTGAGCTCGCCGGCGGCGCCGATCCAGGGCACGTAGGTGAGATGGACGAAGGCGGAGTTGTTGGGGCCCTGCTTCAGCGCCATCTGGCGCACGGCTTCCAGGAAGGGCAGGGACTCGATGTCGCCCACCGTGCCGCCGATCTCGACGATCGCCACGTCCACTTCGTTGGGCGTGCCGACGCCGGCGCCGCGGCGGATGAATTCCTGGATCTCGTTGGTGACGTGCGGGATGACCTGCACGGTCTTGCCCAGGTAGTCGCCCCGGCGTTCCTTCTCCAGCACCGACTTGTAGATCTGGCCGGTGGTGAAGTTGTTGGCCTTGCGCATCCGGGTGGAGACGAAGCGCTCGTAGTGGCCCAGGTCCAGGTCGGTCTCGGCGCCGTCGTCGGTGACGAACACCTCGCCGTGCTGGAAGGGCGACATCGTGCCCGGATCCACGTTGATGTAGGGATCGAGCTTGATGAGGGTGACTTTGAGGCCCCGCGACTCCAGGATCGCTGCGAGGGAGGCTGAGGCGATTCCCTTGCCCAGGGAGGACACCACACCGCCGGTGACGAAGACGAATTTGGTCATGTCAGGTCGGGAGTGTGCGCTCCCGGGGAGGTGGTAAAGCGGGATTATAGGTTGAGCGTTCGGCGTTCCGCGTCAGGCGTCTCTTAACCCCCACGCTCAACGCCGAACGCTGAACGCTAAACTCAGCCTCATGAACGACCTCGCCGGCAGACACATCGTCCTGGGGCTCACGGGCGGCATCGCGTGCTACAAGTCCGCGGAGCTGTGTCGCGGCTTCGTCAAGGAAGGCGCGACGGTGCAGGTCGTCATGACCGAGGCGAGCGAGCAATTCATCACGCCCGTCACGATGCAGGCGCTGTCCGGTCGCCCGGTGTACACGTCCCAGTGGGACCCGCGCGAGACCAACAACATGCCGCACATCAACCTGTCGCGGCAGGCCGATGCGATCGTGGTCGCCCCGTGCAGCGCCGACTTCATGGCGCGGCTGGTGCATGGGCGTGCCGACGAACTGCTGTCGCTGATGTGCCTGGCGCGCCCGATCGCGCAGGTGCCGCTGCTGATCGCGCCGGCCATGAACCGCGAGATGTGGGCCCACCCGGCGACGCAGCGCAACATGGCGCAGCTGGCCGCCGACGGGGCGACCATCCTCGGCGTGGGCAGCGGCTTCCAGGCCTGCGGCGAGACCGGCGACGGCCGCATGCTGGAGCCCGGGGAGCTGCTCGAGGACATCGTCGCCTTCTTCCAGCCCAAGCTGCTGGCCGGCCGCAAGGTGGTGATCACCGCCGGGCCCACCTTCGAGGCGCTGGACCCGATCCGCGGCATCACCAACCATTCCTCCGGCAAGATGGGCTTTGCCATCGCCCGGGCGGCGCGCGAGGCGGGAGCCGACGTGGCCCTGGTGGCCGGCCCGGTGAGCGTGGCCACGCCGCGCGGCGTGCGGCGCATCGACGTGAAGTCCGCCCGCGACATGCTGGCCGCCACCCAGGCCGAGACGCCGCGGGCCGACATCTTCATCGCCGCCGCCGCCGTGGCCGACTGGCGCCCGGCGACGGAGTCGGACCAGAAGATCAAGAAGGACGGCAGCGGCAACGCGCCCACGCTCGCCTTCACCGAAAACCCGGACATCCTCGCCACCGCGGCGAAGACCGAGCGGGCGAAGAGCGGCGCGCTGTTCTGCGTCGGTTTCGCCGCCGAAAGCCACGACCTGGTGAAGCATGCGAAGGCCAAGCGCGAGCGCAAGGGCATCCCGCTGCTGGTGGGCAACATCGGCCCGCTCACCTTCGGCCAGGACGACAACCAGATGCTGCTGGTGGATGCGCAAGGCACCACCGAGCTGCCCCGGGCCTCCAAGATCGAATGCGCCCGCCGCCTGGTCGCGGAGATCGCCCGCCGCCTGCCTTCCCAGGCCTGAACCCACCGAATGCAAGTCGACGTCAAGATCCTCGATCCGCGCATGGCGGACCAGTTGCCCACCTATGCCACGCCGGGCAGCGCCGGCCTGGACCTGCGCGCGTGCCTCGATGCACCGCTCACGCTGGAGCCGAACGCCTGGAAGCTCGTGCCCACCGGCATCGCGATCTGGCTGAAGGACCCGGGCTACGCCGCGCTGATCCTGCCCCGCTCGGGCCTGGGCCACAAGCACGGCATCGTGCTGGGCAACCTGGTGGGGCTGATCGACAGCGACTACCAGGGCCAGCTGATGGTGAGCGCGTGGAACCGCAGCGACACCGCCTTCACGCTGCAGCCGATGGAGCGGCTGGCCCAGCTGGTGGTCGTGCCGGTGGTGCAGGCGTCGTTCAACGTCGTCGCCGAATTCCCGCCCACCGGGCGCGGCGAGGGCGGCTACGGCTCCACGGGGAAGAGCTGATGGCGGCCGGCGTGGGTGCCGGCCGACACGCTGTCCATCGAACTCCTACAGCAAGCTGAGGAAATCGCTGCGCCCGCGTTCGCGCGCGGCCCGCTGGAATGAGCTGTACAGGGCGAGCCCGCGGTGGGCAGTCGCCATGTGAACAGTTCGAACCAAGGAGAATTCCATGCGCAACATGACCCGCATCAGCTCGCTCGTCGCCGGCACCATGGCCCTGGCGATGCTCGGCGCCTGCACGTCCTACGGCCCCACCTATTCGACGGCGCCGACGTATCCGACCACCTCGTATCCCGTCGCGGGCAGCGAATTCGGCCGCATCGTGAACATCGAGTACCTGCCGGCCGGCAGCAACGCTCCGCTGAGCAGCAATGCCGGCGTGCTGGGCGCGGTGGTCGGCGGCGTGGCCGGCGGCCTGCTGGGCAGCACGATCGGCGCCGGCTCGGGCCGCGCGGCGGCCACGGTGCTGGGCGCGGTCGGCGGCGCCGCGGTCGGCCAGCACCTGGCCCGCAACAACCAGGGCTACACGACCCAGGCCGGCTACCGCATCACGATGCAAACGGACGGCGGCCTGATGCGCACGTACGAAGTGCCGGCCACGGGCGACCTGCGCGTGGGCGACCGGGTGCGCGTGGACAACGGCGTGATCTTCCGCGCGTAAGTTCCGTCGCACGGAGAAACGCCCGGCGGTGCCGGGCGTTTTTTTCGGATCCCCCGTCATTCCCGCGGAGGCGGGAATCCAGGGCTTCCGCGACTGCGCGCTGCGCGCGCAGCTTCAACGCCCTGGGGCCCCGCCTCCGCGGGGACGACGGGCTAGTCGCCGATCGTGAAAAACCCCGTCCCCAGCGTCCCCTGGCCCACTTCCTCCTCCGTCGCCTCGCGCACGTTTTCCACCTTCAGGTGCAGCCGCAGCGCGATGCCCGCGAGCGGGTGGTTGCCATCGAGCACGACGTGCTCCGGATAGATCTCGGTGACCGTGTAGAGCAGGTTGCGCGGCGCGTCGGTGCTGGTGGCGCCGGCGGGCAGGCCCTCGTAGGTCATGCCTTCCTCCAGCTCCTGCGGGAAGAGGGCGCGCGGCTCGAGGAACACGCGGCTTTCGTCGTAGTCACCGAAGGCGTCCTCCGGCTCCAGGTGCAGGTCCAGCCGGTCGCCCGGCTCGTGGCCCTGCAGCGCCTCCTCGATCTTCGCCAGCAGGTCGCTGCCGCCCACGAGGAATTCGACGGGTTCCTCCAGGCGATCGAGCTCCTCGCCCAGCGTGTCCTTCAGGGTCCAGGTCAGCGCGACGACGCAGTGCGATGTGATTTCCATAGGAGAATTGTCGCAGCTACCCACCTCCCATGGACACCACGCGACCCTTGGCCCTGCTGGGCGGCCTGTCACCGGCCCAGTTCATGAAGAAGCACTGGCAGAAGAAGCCGCTGCTGGTGCGCCAGGCCATTCCCGGCTTCCGGCCGCTGCTCGCGCCCGGCGAACTGTTCGCGCTGGCCGCCCGCGAGGAGGTCGAATCGCGCCTCGTCGCGCGCGACGGCCAGGCCTGGCGCCTGCAGCGCGGACCGTTCGCGCGCCGCGCCCTGCCGTCGACGAAGAAGCCGGACTGGACCCTCCTGGTCCAGGGCGTGGACCTGCACGAGCCCGCCGCCCACGCACTGCTGCATGCCTTCGGGTTCCTGCCGGCCGCCCGCCTCGATGACCTGATGATCAGCTACGCGACCGACGGCGGCGGCGTCGGCCCGCACTTCGACAGCTACGACGTGTTCCTGCTGCAGGCGCAGGGCCGGCGCCGCTGGCGCTTCGGCCTCCAGGGCGACCTCTCCCTGCGCGCAGGCGTACCGCTCAAGATCCTGGAACGGTTCGAACCCGAGGAAGAGTACGTGCTGGAGCCCGGCGACATGCTCTACCTGCCGCCGCGCTACGCGCACGACGGCATCGCCGAAGGCGAGTGCCAGACCTATTCGATCGGCTTCCGGGCGCCGGCGCGCGCGGAGCTCGCGCGCGAGCTGCTGCAGCGCATCGCCGATGAAGCGGCGCAGGAGGACGGCGAGCCGCGCCTGTACCGCGACCCGCGCCAGGAGGCAACGCGCAACCCGGGCGCGGTTCCGCAGGCGATGGTGGAATTCGCGCGCGCGGCCCTGGCCGCCGCCCTGAAGGACCCGCGGGCGCTGGAGCGCGCGCTCGGCGAGTACCTCACCGAGCCCAAGGCCAACGTATGGTTCGAGGCCGCGCGCGTGCCGCGGCGCCTGCGCGCGGTGCGGCTCGACCCGCGCACGCGCATGCTGCACGACGGCCGCCACGTGTTCATCAACGGCGAGGCGTGGCGGGCGGCGGGCAAGGATGCGGCGCTGATGAAGCGGCTCGCGGACCGGCGTGCGCTCGACGCGAGCGAACTCGCCGGCGCGAGCGACGCCGCGTGCGAACTGCTGCAGTCGTGGTGCGAGGCCGGCTGGCTGCATGCCGGGGAAGGGAGCACATGAGCGAGAGCGACAGGGGCTTGCCCGAGGGCCGCTTCGAAGGACGCGAGGCGTTCCGCCAGCTGGTGCGCGATGCGCTCGCCACCGCGGCGCGGGAGGGGTGGCGCGAGATCGTGCTGTCGGATGCGAGCTTCGAGGACTGGCCGCTCGGCGAGCGCGCGGTGGTCGAGTCGCTGCAGGCCTGGTCCGCGAGCGGGCGCCAGATGGTGCTGCTTGCGCGCCGGTACGACACGGTGGTGCGGCAGCATGCGCGCTTCGTGCAGTGGCGCGGCATGTGGGCGCACATCATCACGGCGATGGCCTGCCCCTCGGCTGATGTGCTCGAGCTGCCCAGCGCGATCTGGAGCCCGCCCTGGGTGCTGGAGCGGCGCGACCCGGAGCGCTGCGTCGGCTACAGCGGCGGCGAGCCGGAGCGCCGCGTCGCGCTGCGCGAGCTGCTCGATGGCTGGCTGCAGAAGGCCACGCCGGCCTTTCCCGCTACTACACTTGGACTCTGATGCGAAGTTCCTTTGCTACTGGTTATCCCCGAGGAAAAGGCCTTTAACGCTATAATATTTGGCTGAGCTGGAAAGCAAACCGTTCCACTCGGTCGCTAGCGGCTTCGACCGCCAGGACATGTCCGGATCCCGCTTGTCCCATCCCTAGAAGGAAACCTGAAATGAAGAAATCGCTCGTTCTGGCCACGCTGATCGCCGCCGCTGCCCTGGCCGCCTGCGGCAAGAAGGAAGAGCCGGCGCCCGCGCCCGCTCCCGCCCCGGCTGCTGCCCCGGCTCCCGCTGCCGCCCCGGCTCCGGACGCTGCTGCTTCCGCCGCCGCTGGTGCCGCCTCCGGCGCCGCCGCTGCCGCTTCCGACGCCGCTGCTGCCGCGTCCGGCGCCGCGTCCAAGTAAGCAGGTTTCGCTTGCACATGAAAAAAGCCGCCCTCGGGCGGCTTTTTTCATGCCTCTTCGATTCAGGTCCCGGTCAGGTGCGTGCGTGACAGCGCTTCAGGCCGTGAGCCAGCCGCTGCCACTCGCACCGTCCGCGATGTGGATCTCGGCGGCGCTGCCCAGCGCCGCGAGCAATGCAGAGCGCGCCAGCTCGGGCGTGTTGTTCTGTTCGCTCAGGTGGGCCGCCACCACCTGCCGCAGGCGCCCGGCGCCGAGCAGCGATTGCGCCAGCGCCGCCGCCGCGCTGTTGGCCAGGTGGCCCCAGCCGCCGCCCACGCGGTTCTTCAGGAACCATGGATAAGGCCCGTCGCGCAGCATCGCCTCGTCGTGGTTGCACTCCAGCAGCAGCGTGGCGCAGCCGGCGAGTTCCTGCTCGACGTGCGCGCTGACGTGGCCCAGGTCGGTGAGCAGGCCGAGGCGCCGGTCGCCGTCGGTGCAGGTGAGTTGCAGCGGCTCGCGCGCGTCGTGCGGCACGGTGAAAGGGCGCACCAGCAGGCCGCCGACGGCGAACTCCTGGCTGTCCGCGGCAAGCCTCAGCAGGCCGTCGAAGTCCGGCTGGCCCAGCGCGGCCCACGTGCCTTCGCTCATGTAGACGGGAATGCGCTCGCGCGCGCAGAGCCGGCGCGCGCAGCCGATGTGGTCCGCGTGTTCGTGCGTGATGAACACGGCATCGATCTGCTCGGCCAGCATGCCGGCCGCGGCCAGCCGCCGGTCCAGCTCGCGGATGCCGAGGCCGCAGTCGACCAGCAGGTGGGTGGGGGCGCCCTCGCCGCGCGCCTGGATGACGGTGGCGTTGCCGGTGCTGCCGCTGCCCAGGGACTTGAAACGGATCACTCGCGAAGCGCCAAAGGACAAGGCCCGCGGAGCGGGCCTTGTTTTCGCCTTATTTCAGATCGTCCGCGATCACCTGCACGATCCTCTGCGCGTTGGCGGAGGTCTCGGGCGCGCCGCTGGCATTGAGCACCGACACGGTGGTCTTCTCGCCTTCGGTCTTCACGTTGATGCGGTACTTCAGCGGCTGCTCCGTCGGCGTGCTGCGGCTGAACAGCTTGCCGAAGAAGCCGGGGTCCTTCTTGTCCGCGTTCGGCGGCACGTAGCGCACGAAGTACGTGCCCTGGCTGCGGTCGCGGTCTTCCACCGTGAAGCCGGTGCGGTCCAGCGCCAGGCCGACGCGGCGCCAGGCGCGGTCGAAGCCTTCGTCGATCACCACCACGGGCTGGTTGTTCACCGAGGCGACGCGCGAGGTGGGCTTGTCCGGCGCCACGTTCACGGCGGCCTGCGCCTGCACCTGCGGCACGCCGAGCTTCACCATCAGGCGGCGCAGGAATTCGGCTTCCAGCTCCGGATCCGGCGGGCGCGGTTGCCACGTCGTCTGGTCCTGCTGCTGGTTGGTGTAGACCTCCGTCATGCCGCGGTGGCTGATGTAGATCTCGGTGGCGCCGGTGGCCGAGCGCTCGAAGCGGGTGCGGAACTTGTCGCGCTCCGCGGTCGAGTACAGCGGGTCCAGCACCTTGCCGATCGTGCTGCGGATGATGTCCGTCGGGATCTTGGCGCGGTTCTCGGCCCAGTCGGTTTCCATGATGCCCAGGTTGGGCTGGTCCATCGTCAGCAGGAAGCCGCTCTCCTGCCAGAAGTCCCGCGTGGGGCCCCACAGCTGGTCGGCCGGTCGGTTGACCACCAGCCAGCGCTGGTTGCCCGCGCGCTCGATGCGCACGTCGCCGACGGCGGTGGCCGCGGTGGGCAGGTTGGGCACGGACTGGCCGAGCGCGTACGTGCTGGCGGACACCGGGCCGCCAGGCACCACGTAGCGCGACTCGCGCGACAGCTGCGTCAGGTCGGGCGGCACCTCCAGCGAGGGCCCCTTCTGCGCGCTCTTGTAGTCGATCTTGTCGCCGTCCAGGATCGAGCATGCGGCCAGCGCCGCGGCCATGGCCAGCAGGCCGACTTTCGCAATCAACTTCATTGAATCCCCTCAGGCATGTCCCGGCCGCTCACGTCAGAGCAGGCCCGCGGCGCGCAACGCGCCTTCCACCACCGCTTCATTCGCCTTCGCGAGCGGCGTCATCGGCAGGCGCAGCGCGCCGCCCATCAAACCCATGCGGGCCATCGCCCACTTCACCGGGATCGGGTTGGCTTCCACGAACAGGTGCTTGTGCACCGGCATCAGCTTGCGCTGGATCTCCATGGCGCGCTTCGCGTCGCCGGCGATCGCGGCAACGCACAGCTCGTGCATCTCGCGCGGCGCGACGTTGGCCGTCACGCTGATGTTGCCCTGGCCGCCGCACAGCATCAGCGCCACGGCGGTCGGGTCGTCGCCCGAGTAGATGGCGAAGCCCTCGGGGGCCTCGCGGATCAGCCACTGCGCGCGCTCGATGTTGCCGGTGGCTTCCTTGATGCCGACGATGCCGGGCACTTCGGCCAGGCGCAGCACCGTCTCGTGCTGCATGTCCGCGACCGTGCGGCCGGGCACGTTGTACAGCACCATGGGCAGGTCGCCGGTTTCCTCGGCGATCGCCTTGAAGTGGCGGTACTGGCCTTCCTGCGTCGGCTTGTTGTAGTAGGGCACGACCTGCAGCTGGCAGTCGGCGCCGACCTTCTGCGCGTACTTCGCGAGCGCGATGGCTTCGACGGTGGAGTTCGCGCCGCAGCCGGCCATGATCGGCACGCGGCCGCGGGCCTGTTCGACGGAGACGCGGATGATCTCCTGGTGTTCTTCGACGTCGACGGTGGGCGATTCGCCCGTGGTGCCGACCACGCCGATGCAGTCCGTGCCCTGCTCGATGTGCCAGTCGACGAGCTTGCGCAGCGCCGGATAGTCGACGCTGCCGTCTTCGTGCATGGGCGTCACGAGGGCGACGATGCTGCCTGTAATCGGTGTCATGGGGTTGTTCCCGGGAATGCGAGATTCTAACTAGACCGTGTAACGCGCCGGCGCCCGGTCCGGCTGCTCGCGGACGGCGGCGATGCGCTGCACGAACCGGGGCGGGCCGTCCAGGAAGCCGTCCTCGTAGGCGATCACCCTGAGACCCGGGTAGGCCCGCAACAGTTCACCGGGCGCCAGCAGGAAGTCGGCGCGCGAGGGTTTTCCCACCGTCTCGTTGCCCTGCGCGAAGGTCTCGTGCAGCAGGACGCCACCGGGCGCGACGGCTTCCAGGATGCGCGGGAATAGCGGCCGCCAGAGGTAGTTGGTGACGACGACGGCATCGAAGGTGCGGCCGGCAAGGGGCCAGGGGCCGGTCTCGATGTCGGCCTCGATCGTCTCGGTGGTTCCGGACAGCAGGTCCAGGGCGGCGCCGTCGCGGTCCACCGCGGTAACGGGGTGGCCGCGTCCCTCGAACCAGCGCACGTGGCGGCCGGTGCCGCAAGCGAGGTCCAGCACCGTGCCGCCGGCGGGCACGAGGTGGGCGAAGCGGGTGATCCAGGGAGACGGAGGCAGGCTTGCGTGCATGGTGTCAGCGGGGCCGTGCCTCTTCCTTCAGCGCCTTCAGCGCCATGCCCTCCACCACGCCGGGCGCGAGCAGCTTGATGAACCGCCCGACCTTGCCCTTGGCGGTCATCACCACCTCGCGCTGGCGCCGGTCCATGCCGTCCACGATGAGGCGTGCGCACTCCTCGACGGACATCATGTCGTCTTCCTTCAATCCGCTGGCGCCCGCGGGACGGCCCTGGGCGTTGTAGCCCCGGTAGCGGATCTTCGTGTCCACCGCGCCCGGATAGGCGATGGTGACGCTCACGCCGGCCGGCTTCATCTCGGCCCGCAGCGCCTCGAAGAAGCCGGTCATGGCGAACTTGGTCGCGCTGTACGCGGTGCGGCCCGGCACGCCGATCAGGCCTGCGAGCGAACCCACCGCCACGATGCGGCCGCGGCTCGCCTTGAGGTGGGGCAGGGCTTCGTGGGTGCACCACACGGAGCCCCACAGGTTCACCTGCATCAGGTCCATGTACCAGTGCAGGTCCTCGGCCTTGACGTCGCCGAAGTTCGCCTGGGCGGAGATGCCGGCGTTGTTGACGAGGGCGTCGAGGCGGCCGAAGCGCTCCACGGTGCGCGCGACCAGGTCGCGGCACTGCGCTTCCACGCCCACGTCCATGGCGACGGTCACCACCTCCGCGCCGAGGGCGCGGCATTGCGCGGCGACCGCGTCCAGCTTCTCCTGGCTGCGCCCGGAGAGGACCAGGGCCGCTTCGGCCTTGTGCTGCGCGGCCAGCTGGCGCGCCATCTCGGCCCCGATGCCGTCGGAGCCTCCGGTGATGATGGTGACGTTCATGGCCGCGAACTTTAGTGGAACGGCGGCCGCGCTGCCGTGGGGAGCTTTACCTAAAGCAGGCCCAGATCATCTCGCCCACCGAAACCATCATGTCCGGCCGCGTGTAGAGCGTGAACACGCCGGCCAGGACCACCACGGCGGCGGCCCAGGCCAGGACGTGCTTCGCGCGAACGCTCATGCCGGTTGCGGCGCCGCGCCGCGCGGGATGGGCGCTTCGCGCACCTGGAGGTTCACGATGGCGGCGAACACGCCCAGCGCGATCGCGAGGTACCAGACGATGTCGTAGCTGCCGGTGCGGTCGTACAGCAGGCCGCCCAGCCACACGCCGAGGAACGAACCGACCTGGTGGCTGAAGAAGGCGGACCCGCCCAGCATGGACAGGTGGCTCACGCCGAAGATCTGCGCGATCACCGCGTTGGTGGGCGGCACCGTGGACAGCCACAGGAAGCCGATCACGGCGGCGAAGATGTACACGGACAGCGGCGACAGGGGCGCCCACAGGAAGGCGATGATCGCCACCGAGCGGCCGAGATAGATCGCCGCGAGGATCTTGCGGCGGGCCAGCCTCTGTCCCAGCGTGCCGGCGATGTAGGTACCGAACACGTTGAACAGGCCGATCAGGGCCAGGGCGTAGCTCGCCACCTGCGGCGACAGGCCCTTGTCCTTGAGGTAGCTGGGCATGTGCACGCCGATGAACACCACCTGGAAGCCGCACACGAAGTAGCCGGCCATCAGCAGCTGGAAGCTGGGATAGCGGAAGGCCTCGGCCGCCGCCTGCAGGATGGTCTGGTCGCGTTTTGCCGGCACCGCGCCAGCGCCGAAGCCCGGCTCGCGCAGGCCGAAGGCGAGCGGCACGATCAGCAGCACGGCGACCGCCAGCACCTGCAGCGCCTGCTGCCAGCCGAGGCTGGAGATCAGGAAGCCTTCCACCGGTACCATCAGGAACTGACCGAAGGAGCCCGCCGCCGCGGCCACGCCCATGGCCCAGGACCGCTTTGCGGGATCGATCTGGCGGCCGATGATGCCGTAGACGACCGCGTAGGTCGTCCCCGCCTGGGCCGCGCCGATCAGGACGCCCGCCGTGAGCGAGAACACGAGGGCGTTGGGCGACATCGCCATGCCGGCCAGGCCCAGGGAATAGAGGATGGCGCCGCCGACCAGCACGCGGAACGCGCCGAAGCGGTCGGCCAGCATGCCCGCGAAGATGCCGATGACGCCCCAGGCGAGGTTCTGGATGGCGATCGCGAAGGCGAAGGTCTCGCGCGTCCAGCCCTGGGCCTGGGTGATGGGCTGCAGCCACAGGCCGAAGCCGTGGCGGATGCCCATGGAGAGGGTCACGATCATGGCGCCACAGGCGAGCACCTGCGCCATCGAGAGCTTGCGGTCGGCCGGATTCATGCGGGCGACTGTAGCGGGAAGGCCTCAGCCCGGCTTGCCGCACGCCTGACAACCCTGTTGAAATCTTTTGGCGGGATTGATGAGAGCGCCGCATGAATGTAGGCTCCTCTGTACATTTATCCAGTAGCGAAAGCATCCCCGTCTAAAATCCCGCGCCTATGGCCACCAAACCATCCGAGTACTCCGAAGGTTCGATCCGCGTGCTGAAGGGCCTGGAGCCCGTCAAGCAGCGTCCCGGCATGTACACCCGCACCGACAACCCCCTGCACGTGCTGCAGGAGGTGTTGGACAACGCCGCCGACGAAGCGCTCGCGGGCCACGGCAAGCGCATCAAGGTCATCCTGCACACCGACGGCTCGGTGAGCGTCGAGGACGACGGCCGCGGCATTCCCCTCGGCCTGCACCCGGAGGAGAAGGCGCCCGTGATCGAGCTGGTCTACACCCGCCTGCATGCGGGCGGCAAGTTCGACAAGGGCAAGGGCGGCGCCTATTCCTTCTCCGGCGGCCTGCACGGCGTGGGCGTATCCGTCACCAATGCGCTGGCGAAGCGGCTGGAGGTCACGAGCTACCGCGACGGCGAGGCCGGCACGATCGTGTTCGCGGGCGGCGACGTCGAGGAAAAGCTGAAGAAGCGCAGGATCGGCGCGGACGACCGCAAGCAGGGCACCACCGTGCGCGTGTGGCCGGACGCGAAATACTTCGACAGCACCGCGGTGCCGATGAACGAGCTCGCCCACCTGCTGCGCAGCAAGGCGGTGCTGATGCCGGGCGTCACCGTGCAGCTGCACGACGAGAAGAAGAAGGACACCCAGACCTGGCAGTACAAGGGCGGCCTGCGCGACTACCTGATGCAGACCTTGACCGCGGACCCGGTGATCCCGCTGTTCGAGGGCGAGGGCTTCGCCGACAGCAACGACAACTTCGCCGAGGGCGAGGGCGCGGCCTGGTGCGTGGCCTTCACCGAGGACGGCCAGCCGGTGCGCGAGAGCTACGTCAACCTGATCCCGACCACCGCCGGCGGCACGCACGACAGCGGCCTGCGCGATGGCCTCTTCAATGCGGTCAAAAGTTTCATCGAGCTGCACAACCTGCAGCCGAAAGGCGTCAAGCTGCTGCCGGAAGACGTGTTTGCCCGCGCTTCCTACGTGCTCTCGGCCAAGGTGCTGGATCCGCAGTTCCAGGGCCAGATCAAGGAGCGCCTCAATTCACGTGACGCGGTGCGCCTGGTGTCGTCCTTCGTGCGGCCGGCGCTGGAGCTGTGGCTGAACCAGCACGTCGAATACGGCAAGAAGCTGGCGGAATTGGCGATCCGCGCCGCCCAGTCCCGCCAGAAGGCCGGCCAGAAAGTCGAGAAACGTAAAGGTTCGGGCGTGGCGGTGCTGCCCGGCAAACTCACCGACTGTGAAAGCAAGGATCTCTCGCACAACGAGATCTTCCTGGTGGAGGGCGACTCCGCCGGCGGCAGCGCCAAGATGGGCCGGGACAAGGAATGCCAGGCCATCCTGCCGCTGCGCGGCAAGGTCCTCAACACCTGGGAGGTCGAGCGCGACCGCCTGTTCGCCAACACCGAAATCCACGACATCGCGGTGGCGATCGGCGTCGACCCGCACGGACCGAACGACACCGTGGACCTCTCGGGCCTGCGCTACGGCAAGATCTGCATCCTGTCCGACGCCGACGTGGACGGCTCGCACATCCAGGTGCTGCTGTTGACGCTGTTCTTCCGCCACTTCCCGAAGCTGATCGAGGCGGGCAACGTGTACGTCGCACGGCCGCCGCTGTTCCGCGTCGATGCGCCGGCGCGCGGCAAGAAGCCCGCGTCCAAGCTCTATGCGCTGGACGAGGGCGAGCTGACGCACATCCTCGACAAGCTGCGCAAGGAAGGCGTCGGCGAGGGCAAGTGGACCATCAGCCGGTTCAAGGGCCTGGGCGAGATGAGCGCGGAGCAGCTGTGGGAGACCACGCTGAACCCGGACACGCGCCGCCTGCTGCCGGTGCAGCTCGGGAAGTTCGATTTCTCCGGCACCGAGAACCTGATCACCAAGCTGATGGGCAAGGGCGAGGCCGCTGCGCGGCGTGAGCTGATGGAACTGCACGGCGACGCCGTGGAAGTGGACATCTGAGGATGAAGTCCCTGGCCAAGCTCCTCGGGGGCGTGAGTCTCTTCGCGACGGTCGTCCTCGCGGTGATTCTCATTGGCCAGGTGGTCTATGGTCCCGGAAGGATGCTCCTGCCCTCGCTGCTCGGCGCGCCGTTCGCGTTCCTGGTCGCGTGGACGTGCAGCAACCACCTCGCGATGGCCGAGAGGGCCGAGCGCAAGCGGCTCGAAGCCCTGCCGCGGCCGGTTCCGATGACGCAAGGCGAATTCGTGATGCGTGCACGTTGGGTCAAGTGGCTCGCAGCGATCTTCCTCTTCGGGGGATTCTCGTTGGTCGCATTCCTTGGCCTGGTTGGCATGGGACTGGCGATGAAGGAGAAGCACGTGCTGCCCGTCGCTTTCGCCGTGGCCGTCCTCGTGCCGGCGAGCCTCCTGTTGGCGGAAACGGGCCGCCGTGCCGCGCGCCTGGGGGGCATCGCCCGCCTCGACGAGCAGGGCTTCCGTCATTGCCTCCTGCCGGCGGTCTCCTGGAGGCAGGTGCGCGGCGTGGATCTGGAACTGCAGGTTCCGCTTCGGGGCCCCAGGTCGTGGAACCTGGTGCTGGCGGTCGACCTCGCGCTCGCGCGCACCCTGCGGCTGGGCTGGTGGTGGCGGGTCCTGGTCCCCGGTGCGCCGCGCGTGGACGAAGAGGGTCGGCTGACGGTGCCGCTCGCGTATGCGCGAGGCAAGCCGCAAGACCTGGTCGGCATGGCCATGTCCGTCGCCGACCGTTGGGGCGCGCAGCGGATTCCGGAATGGCGCGCCTGGGAAGATCCCGATTGGGCGGCAAGGATGCGCCCTGCCAGGGTCTCCTCCGAGGAGGCGGCGCGCACCGTCGAACGGCTCATCAACCAGTTGCGCATGAAGCGCGGAGCGCAGCATGGCTGATCGCGCCATCCGCCACGCCCCTGCGCCGCGCGTCCGCCTGCGCCCCACCATGCAGAGCGACCTCGAGTTCGTCTTGTCGCTCGAGCGCGACCCCGCGAACCTGCCCTACATCACGCCCTGGGAGCGCATCCAGCACGAGGCCGCGATCCGCTTCCCGGACTTCCGCCACTTCATCATCGAGACGGGCGAGGGCCTGGACCCCGGCGGCTTCCTGATCCTCGTGGGCTGCCGCAACCAGCACCTGTCCATCGAGCTGAAGCGCATGGTGGTGCGCGACAAGAACCAGGGCTTCGGCCGCGCGGCACTGCGCGTCGCGAAGAAGCTTGCCTTCGACGACCTGGGCGCGCACCGGTTCTGGCTCGACATCAAGAAGCGCAACACGCGCGCCCGGGGCCTGTACGACAGCGAAGGCTTCGTGTTCGAGGGCGAGCTGCGCCAGGCGGTCAGGGTCGAGGACGGCTACGACTCGCTGGACGTCCTGTCGATGCTGCAGGACGAATTCGCCGCGCGCCGCGCCGGCGCCCTGGAGCTGCCCGCATGAAGCTGCGCGCCCTCGCCGCCGTCGCCGTCATCGCCGCCGCCGCGTGGCAGGCGCCCGCGCGCGCCGAGGTCTGGGGCTACGTCGACGAAAAGGGCGTCGCCCATTTCGCGTCCGAGAAGGTGGACGAGCGCTACGAGCTGTTCTTCCGCGGCGGCGAAAGCTTCGACACCGAGCAGGGCGTGGCCACGCCGCGCCAGGTGGCCGTGCCTTCGCGCTCGACCAGCAAGCTGCTAGCTTACTTCGAGATCTCGCCCAGCTACCGGCAGGTGAAGCACCACCTGCGCGAAGCCTCGCGCGAGCTGGGCATCGACATGGAACTGCTGCAGGCGCTGATCGCGACCGAGTCCGGCTTCGATCCCGGGGCGGTGTCGCCGCGCGGCGCCGTCGGCCTGATGCAGATCATGCCCGCGACCGCGCAGCGCTACGGTGTCGCCGCCGACCGCAAGGGGCCGATCGCCAGCAAGCTGCACGACCCGCGCACCAACGTGCGCACCGGTTCGCGCTACCTGAGCGACCTGATCCGCAGGTACCCCGGTCGCCTGGACCTGGCCCTGGCGGCCTACAACGCGGGCGAAGGCGCCGTGCTGCGGGCCGGCAACCAGATCCCCAACTACCGCGAGACGCAGAACTACGTGAAGACCGTGATGCAGTTGTACGGCATGCTGAAGCCCCCGGTCATGTCGGCCGGCGCCGCATCGTCGCCGGCGGCCGCCAGCGCGGGCCTCCGGCGCGTGCAGATGGAACTGCCCGGCCCCGCGGGCGTGGTCCCCGGCCGGCACAACCTGCCGCCGGGCGTGTCCGCCGCCGCTGCGCCCGCGCCCTCCGACGACGCCCGGCCGGCGTCCGACTACTTCGACTATTAGGTGGCCGACCGCATCGATCCCGCGCAGCTGTGGCTGGGCGCCTTCGTGGGCGCGCAGGTGCTGCTCGTCTTCTTCTGCGTGATCCAGGCCAACGCCTATCGCGAGCGCGGCCTGCTGCTGCACGGCGCCGCGACGCTCATGGCGGTGGTGACGGTGCAGGCGCTGATCGGCAGCCATCCGCTGCTGCCGCCGGCGGTGCTGCTGCTGGTGCCGGCGCTCGCGGGGCTGCAGCTGATGGACCTCATGAGCCATGCGGGCAGCCTGCGGCGCGCGCGGCGCTGGCTGCTCGCGGTCAGCGCCGGCGTGTTGCCGCTGTTCGCCGTCGGCGCCATCTACCACCCTTGGGCGGTGGCCGCCGGCATGGTCCTGTGGGCGGCCGTGGTGGTGCTGATGCTGCTGCGCGCGTGGCCCCAGAGCCGGCCGTGGATCGGCTGGCTGCTGCCGGGACTGGTGGCCCTGGCGCTCGCGAGCATCCGCGTCGCCGCCGACGCGCCGCCCTATGACCTGGACGACGCGGTGGTGCTGGCCGGCCTGCTCACGGTGTGGGCCGGCTGCACCTACATCGCCAGTGCCTGGCGCGGGCGCATCTTCGGCGAGACGCGCGTGCGCATCCACGCGCGCAAGCGGGTCGATCCGCTCACGGGCCTGGCGACGCCGCTGGTGCTGGAAGAACGCATCGCGGCGGCGCGCCACCTCACGCGGCGCTACGGCCATCCGAGCGTGGTGATGGTGGTGCACATCGAGAACCTGCCGTCGCTGGCGGCGGAGTTCGGGCCGGAGACGGCCGAGTCCGCCGTGCTGGCCGCGGCCAGCCGCGTGCGCGAATCGTTGATGCGCGACGGCGACGTGGCGGCACGCCTTGCGCACGCACGCATCGGCGTGCTCGCCGAAGGTGCGGCGCCACCGGAAGCGGCCGCCACCGTGGCGACGCGCATCCTCGTGGCCGGGCTGAAGGAGCCGCTCGCGGCGGCGCGGGCCGAATACCTGCGCTTCCGCATCGTGCTGACGGCGGTGCCCACGGACGACACCGCGCCCCGCCGATTGCTGTACAAGCTGAACCAGCGCATGGACCAGGAGCTGCTTGTCGGCTCCGACCGGCGCATCGTGACCCTGTCGCAGGAAGACCTCCACCTCCTCACTGCGCCGATCCCCTTGACCCCCCAAGAATGACCATGGAGCAGGACCTCATCTCCTTTGCCGACGGCGGCGACGACAGCGGGCTGGATCTCGCGACCTACGCCCAGCGCGCCTACCTGGAATACGCGCTCAGCGTCGTGAAGGGCCGCGCGCTGCCCGACGTGGCCGACGGCCAGAAGCCCGTGCAGCGGCGCATCCTCTATTCGATGTACCGCATGGGCCTGGGCTTCGGCGGCGGCGCCGGCGCCAAGCCCGTGAAGAGCGCGCGCGTCGTGGGCGACGTTCTGGGCCGCTTCCATCCGCACGGCGACCAGGCGGCGTACGACGCCCTGGTGCGCATGGCGCAGGACTTCGCGCAGCGCTACCCGCTGATCGACGGCCAGGGCAACTTCGGCAGCCGCGACGGTGACGGCGCCGCGGCCATGCGCTACACCGAGGCGCGGCTGGCGAAGATCGCCAACCTGCTGCTCGACGAGATCGATGAGGGCACGGTCGAATTCGTCCTCAACTACGACGGCAGCACGCAGGAGCCGGTGGTGCTGCCGGCGCGCCTGCCCTTCGCGCTGCTCAATGGCGCGAGCGGCATCGCGGTGGGCCTCGCGACCGAGATCCCCTCGCACAACCTGCGCGAGGTGGCGGAGGCCTGCGTGGCGCTGGTGAAGAACCCCAAGCTCTCCGACGAGGACCTGTTCGCGCTGGTGCCGGGGCCCGACTACCCGGGCGGCGGGCAGATCATCTCCAGCCCGGCGGACATCGCCGAGGCGTATTCGACCGGCCGCGGCTCGCTGAAGGTGCGCGCCCGCTGGAAGATCGAGGACCTCGCCCGCGGCCAGTGGCAGCTGGTCGTGACCGAGCTGCCCCCGGGCGTGAGCTCGCAGAAGGTGCTGGAGGAGATCGAGGAGCTCACCAACCCCAAGGTCAAGGCCGGCAAGAAGGCCCTGTCGCAGGACCAGGTGCAGCTGAAGCAGAACGTGCTGGCGGTGCTGGATGCCGTGCGCGACGAGTCCAGCAAGGACGCGCCGGTGCGCCTGGTGTTCGAGCCGAAGACGAGCAAGATCGACCAGCAGGAACTGACGACGACGCTGCTCGCGCACACGTCGCTGGAAACGTCCGCGCCGATCAACCTCACCATGGTGGGCCTGGACGGCAAGCCGGTGCAGAAGTCGCTGCGCCAGATGCTGGTGGAGTGGATCGAATTCCGCCAGCGCACCATCGAGCGCCGCTCGCGGCATCGCCTGGACAAGGTGCTCGATCGCATCCACATCCTCGAGGGCCGGCAGCTGGTGCTGCTGAACATCGACGAGGTGATCCGGATCATCCGCAACAGCGACGATCCGAAGCAGGCGCTGATCGCGCGCTTCCGGCTCACCGAGCGCCAGGCCGAGGACATCCTCGAAATCCGGCTGCGCCAGCTGGCACGGCTGGAAGCCATCAAGATCGAGCAGGAGCTGAAGGAACTGCGCGGCGAACAGGCGAAGCTGGAGGAGATCCTCGGCTCGCCCACGGCGCTGCGCCGCCTGATGATCAAGGAGATCGAGGCCGACACCAAGACCTTCGGCGATCCGCGCCGCACGCTGATCCAGGCCGAGAAGAAGGCCGTGGCGGAAGTGAAGGTGTTCGACGAGCCGGTGACGGTGGTCGTCTCGCAGAAGGGCTGGGTGCGCGCGCGCCAGGGCCACGGCCACGATGCGGCGAGCTTCGCGTTCAAGGCGGGCGACGGGCTGTACGGCACCTTCGAATGCCGCACCGTCGACACGCTGCTGGCCTTCGGCAGCAACGGGCGCGTGTACTCGGTAGCGGTCTCCACGCTGCCGGGCGCGCGCGGCGACGGGCAGCCGCTCACGACCCTGGTCGAACTGGAGGCGGGCACGCACCTGGTCCACTACTTCGCGGGCGCCGGCAACACCTGGCTGCTGCTGTCGAATTCCGGCGGCTATGGCTTCGTCGCCGCCGTGGAGAACCTGGTGTCGCGCCAGAAGGGCGGCAAGTCCTTCCTGTCGCTGGGCGCGGGCGAGACCGTCTGCCGGCCCTCGCTGATCGGCGTGCCGCAGACGCCCGGGTTCGCCACGCACGTCTGCTGCGCGTCCACGGGCAGGCGCATCCTCACCTTCGAGGTCAGCGAGCTCAAGCCCATGGCCAACGGCGGCCGCGGCCTGATGCTGATGGACCTGGAGACGAAGGAGGAACTCGCGGGCGCGGCGGCCTACACGAAGTCCGTGCGCATCGTCGGCCTGGGCCGCGGCGACAAGGACCGTGAGGAAGTCCTGGAGGTCCGCTCCCTCAACAACGCCAAGGGCGCCCGCGGCCGCAAGGGCAAGCAGGTGGACCTGGGCTTCAAGCCGCTGTCCGTGCTGCGGGTGGAATGATGGAACGCCGCCAGCTGCGTGCCGGCCGGCCGATCACGCCCCAGGAGTTCGACGAGCTGTCGGACGAGGAGCTGGAACGGCTGGTGCCGAAGAAGTACCGCGAATTCTTCCCCGGCAAGGACGGCTGCGCGGACGGCTTCTTCTACCTGCACGACGGCACGGCGTACAGCTTCTACCGGGGCGGGTTGCTGGACGAGTAGCGCCACGCGGACGAAGCATGCGGCGTCTCTCGTGGTCCTCCCTGCTGCTGTCCGCGGGCATGCTGGTGGGCTGCTTTCCGCGCGGCGACCCGTCCCGTCCGATTCCGACCGCGACCATCGCCGCACCGCAGGAGGCCAAGCGCCTGGTCGTGGTCCTGCCGGGCCGCGGTGACGACATCGCTGGCCTGCGCCGCAGCGGCATCGCCCAGGCCGTGCAGTCGGCGTGGCCCGATGCGGACGTGGTGCTGACCGGCCTCGCCCTCGGCTACTACATGGAAGCGGTGGCGGAGCGGCGGCTGCACGACGAGGTGATCGTGCCGGCCCGCGCGCGCGGCTACACGCAGGTGTGGCTGGTGGGCGCGTCCCTGGGCGGCATGGGCGCGATCCTGTACGACCGCGCCTATCCGGGCGAGGTGACGGGCCTCGTGCTGCTGGCGCCCTACCTGGGCGAGGACGCGATCGTGTCGCGCATCGCCGCCGAGGGCGGCATCGCCCGCTGGCAGGCTCCGCCTGCGGCCGCCGCGCTCACGGCCGACAACTTCCAGCAGGAACTCTGGCGGCACGTGCAGGGCTGGGCGCGCGAGCCCGCGGCAGCGCGGCGCGTCTGGCTCGCCTACGGCAACAAGGACCGCCTGCGGGAAGCGGACGCCCTGCTGGGTGCGGTGCTTCCGCCCGGCCACGTGCTGGTGCGCGGCGGCGGCCACGAGTGGGGTTTCTGGACGGCCGCCACGCACGACATCCTGCGGCGGATCGACAATCCGGGCGCCCGGATTCCCGGGTGAAGGAATCACCTCCATGGACTTGAAGCTGCAGGGCAAGCTGGCCCTCGTCTCCGGCAGCACGGCCGGCATCGGCCGCGCCATCGCGCATGCGCTCGCCGCCGAGGGCGCGGACGTGATCGTCAACGGCCGCACGCAATCCTCCGTCGACGATGCGGTGCGCCAGATCGCGGAAGCGACCGGCAACAAGGGCGTGCGCGGCTTCGCCGGCGACCTCGGCACGGCCGCCGCCGCGGAGGAGGTGGTGCGCCGCCATCCCGGCGTCGCCATCCTCGTGAACAACCTGGGCATCTTCGAGCCCAAGCCCTTCGAGCAGATCCCGGATGCCGACTGGGTGCGGTTCTTCGAGGTGAACGTGCTGAGCGGCGTGCGGCTCGCGCGCCTGTGCCTGCCGGCGATGCGGCAGGCCGACTGGGGCCGCATCCTCTTCATCTCCAGCGAGAGCGCGCTGCAGATCCCGGCGGAGATGATCCACTACGGCATGACGAAAACCGCGCAGCTTGCCGTGGCGCGCGGTCTCGCGGAGTCGCTGGCCGGAACCGGCATCACGGTCAACAGCATCCTGCCGGGGCCCACGCGTTCGCGCGGCGTCGGCGATTTCGTCGAGGCCCTGGCCAAGGGACAGGGCAAGAGCGAGGCGCAGGTCGAGAAGGAGTTCTTCACGACGATGCGCCCGAGTTCGCTGATCCGGCGCTTCGCGACGCCGGAGGAAGTGGCGTCGCTGGTGACCTACGTGGCGAGCCCGCTCGCATCGGCGACCACGGGTGCGGCGCTGCGGGTGGACGGCGGGGTGCTGAGAAGCATCGCGTAACCCGCACGAGAAAGGACGAGGGGCGCGGCTCGCCAATCCGGCATGCCGCGCGCGGGTATTCGCCCGCGCGGAGCGGTCCTCGCCTAGACTCTCTCCCATGGAACTCGCGCACACCACCGACCCGACCCGCACCCCCGGTGCGGCGCGTGCGCGAACGCCTGGGCAAGGCGCTGCACCGGCCGTCCGGCCGCAGTCGCAAGCACTTTCCTGAGCCCGGCGATTCCCTTTCCATCTTTTCGCGCACACCGAATCGCCGGGCCTCCACAGCGCCCTCCCGCGTCCGCCCCGGCGGCCGCGGATCTTCGCCCTTGCGAAGGAGAGTCCCGTGGACATCCGCATTCCCGTCGAGCGCACGCTCACCCATCACGATCACGCGCGGCTCGCGCGCCTGCTGGCGCGGCGGCCCGTCGCCGCCGGCGCCGAGGCGTTGCAGGACCTGCTCGATGGCAGCGACCTGGTCGCGGCGCACGCCGTGCCGGTCACCGTCGTGACCATGAACACGCAGGTGCTGCTGCTGCCCGAAAGCGGCCCGCCCTGCAAGCTCACGGTCTGCTATCCCGAGGAAGCGCGGCCTGCCGAGGGCTTCGTGTCCGTCCTGTCTCCCGTCGGCGCGAGCCTGCTCGGGCTGCAGGTCGGCGAGACGGCACGCTGGCGCTCGGCCGCCGGCGTGCCCGGCACCGCGCGCATCGCCGCCGTCCTGTTCCAGCCCGAGGCGCACGGGGAGGGCGGGGCATGACGCAGGGCACCGGTACCGGCGTGCTGGCGCTCGCCGATGGCAATGATCGCGATGACGTGGCCGCCTGGCGCGGTGCCATCGTCGCGCGCGAGCTCGCGCTGCCCCTGCGCCTGCTGTCCCTGGCGTCCGCGAACGCGCTCGACGACGCGCGGCTGCGCGAACTTGCCGCGAAACTGGAGGCACACTTCGGCCTGCCGGTACGCATCGAGACCACTGGCGGCGATCCGCACGCCGCCACCGTGCAGGCCGCGCGCGGGGCCGCCCTGCTGGTGCTCGGCTCCCGCCGCGGCAACCCGCTGCGGGAGCTCGTGCTGGGCACGCAAGCCGAGAGGCTGATCCGCCTCTGTCGCGTACCGGTGCTGGTCGCCAAACGGCCGCCCGCGGGCGCGTACCGGCGCGTGCTGGTCCCGGTCGACCTGGGCCCCGCCGCGCGACCGGTCATCGCCGCGGCGGCGCGCCTGTCGCGCGACCCGCGCATGGAGGTGCTGCACGCGCTGCATCCCGGCGACGAAATGGGCATGCGCGCCTGCGAACTGCCGGAGGCGGCGGTGCGGCGGGAGCGCCGGCGCGTCGCCGAGCGTGCACGCCTCGCGCTGCAGGCCCTGGTCGACGAGGTGGCGCCGCGGCCCGAGGAGGCCGTGGCGAGCGTGGCCTTCGGCGATGCGGCGGCCCTGGTGCTCGCGCGCGAGCAGGCCGTGCGGGCGGAACTGATCGTCATCGGCAAGCGCCGCCGCAGCCTGCTTGCCGACTTCCTGCTGGGAAGCGTCACGCAGCAAGTGCTGGCACGCTCGCAGGCTGACGTGCTGGTGTTGCCGGCCGCTGGCCGGGAGGTGGAAGACAGCCGGCACGACGCCGGCTGGCGAGCGCAGCCGGGCTAGGAGCCTGGGCGGCAGAGAAACGGGCTGCCGGTCAGACCTCGGCGATCAGCTCGATCTCCACGCAGGCGCCCATCGGGACCTGCGCGACGCCGAAGGCGCTGCGCGCATGCGAGCCCTGGTCGCCGAAGACCTGGCCGAACAGTTCGCTGGCGCCGTTGGTGACCAGGTGCTGTTCGGTGAAGTCGGAGGTGGAGTTCACCAGGCTCATCAGCTTGACGATGCGCTTCACGTTGTTCAGGTCGCCGACGGCCGCGTGCAGGGTTCCCATCAGGTCGATCGCGATGGCGCGCGCGGCTTGCTGGCCTTCCTCGGTCTTCATGGTCTTGCCAAGCTGGCCGACCCAGGGCTTGCCGTCCTTCTTGGCGATGTGGCCGGAGAGGAACACCAGGTTGCCCGTGCGCACGAAGGGCACGTAGGCCGCGGCGGGCGTGGCGACCGGAGGCAGGGTGATGTTCAGTTCCTTGAGCTTGTCGTGGATGTTCATGTTCGCTCCTGCAGGGGAGCGACGATTGTGTCACCGGTCGCGGGTCGGCTGTTCCGCCGGCGTGACCGTCACCGCGACGTTCAGCGTGTGGTGCGCACCGCCATGGATGACGCCGCGCATGGGCGAGACATCCGAATAGTCGCGGCCGATCGCGAGCAGCACGTAGTCCTCGCCGGCGCCGCGGTCGTTGGTCGGGTCCAGGTCCACCCACAGTCCGGCCCCTGCGTCCGCGGGAACGTACACCGACACCCAGGCATGCGAGGCATCGCAGCCCACGAGGCGCGGCTGCCCCGGTGGCGGCTCGGTGAGCAGGTAGCCGCTGACGTAGCGGGCGGGCAGGCCCAGGCTGCGCAGGCAGCCCAGCATCACGTGGGCCAGGTCCTGGCACACCCCCTTGCGCAGCGCCAGGGCCTCCAGCGCCGGCGTGTTGACGTCGGTCGCTTCCGTCGCGTATTCGAAATCGGCATGGATGCGATGCATCAGGTCCCGCGCTGCGTCCAGCAGCGGGCGGCCGTCCGCGAAGCTCGCCCGCGCGTAGGCGGCGAAGGCATCGTCGTGCGGCACGTAGGGCGACGAGAAGGCGAAGCCGGCGGCGGGGTCGTAGTGCGCGTCGCGGTGGTAGCGCATGCGTTCGGCGACCTCCTGCCACGCCGGGCTCGCATCCGGCAGCATGCCTGCCGCCGTGGAGACGAGGCTCTCGGCGCGGACCTGCAGCGACTCGTGCGCGGATTCCAGGCTGAAGAAGGTGCGCGTGTTGCCGAACACGTCGACGGCCTCGCTGCGTTGCGCCGGCGCTGGCTCGATCACCAGGCGGTGGCCAAGGAGCCGCTGCCGCGCGTCGTGGACCGGCTTCAGGTGCGCCATGTGCTGCGCCGTGCGCACCATGGGCTGGTAGTCGTAGGCGGTTTCGTGGACGACGTGCAGCAGCATGCTCAGGCCCCGATGCTGTGGCGCGCGTCCGGCGTATGGGCGAAGTAGCGGGCGCCCAGGTCGTCGGACAGGCGGAAGGAGGCATCGACGCACTGCTGGAGCAGTTCCGCGAGGCGCGCGTAACGCCCCTCGTCGTCGCGCTCGCACAGGGTGTCGAGCGTCCACTGCTGCGGGTCCGGCACCGCCATCGCGAGGAAGGGCATCACGCCGGGCGGCGACCCGGCGAGGCGCGCGAGCCGCCCGCGCAGGGTCTGCGCGACCCAGCCGAGCGAGCGCGGGTTGTCGCGGTCGAGGACCAGCAGGTCGACCAGCGCCGGGATGTCGTGGCGCTGCTGGTACTGCGCATGGAAGGTGATCGTGCTGTCGAACAGGGCGACCACCGCTTCGTAGCCGGCCTCGTCGTGCACCGCGCCGGTCTGCAAGGACAGCGCCAGGGCCTGTGCGAGGAAGCCGAGGCGCTCCAGGTGGCGGCCGGTGGAGAGCAGCCGCCAGCCATCGTCGCGCGTCATGCGGTCGGTCTGCGCGCCGGTCATGGCGGCCGTGTGGCCGGAGAGCGCTTCCAGCACGCGCATGGCTTCCACCGACGAATAGTCGCCGTCCGCCGCGCCGGCGGCGCAAGCCACGCGGAACTCCTGCTCCGCGCGCACGACCAGGTTCCACTGCTCCTGCGACAGGCGCTCGCGCACGCCGGCGGCGGCGTCGCGCAGGGCGGCCAGGTTGAAGCCCACGCTCGCGCCCTGGACCGTGTCGCCGAGGCCCGCGATCAGCGAGCGCTCGAACACGCGCCGGGCCTGCGTGGCCGGCGGCACGGCGGGCAGCACGAGCCCGTTGGCCACCGCCGCTTCGCCCAGCCACGCCAGCAGGGGCTGGGAAGTCTGGTCCTCGCCGTTGAGGCTTTCGATGGCGAGGCGCGCGAGGCGCGAGGTGTTCTCGGTGCGCTCGGTGTAGCGGCCCAGCCAGAACAGGTTCTCGGCGGCGCGGCTCGTCACCGTGCGGCTGCGGTGCCGCGTGTCGGCCGCAGGATGTTCGTGGTGCAGCAGGCTGGTGGGGTCCACCTCCCCTTCGGTGAGGACCCAGGTGTCGGCGCTGCTGCCGCCGCGCTGCATGGAGGTGATGTCGTGGTCGCGCGAGGCGATGCGCGTGAGGCCGCCGGGCAGCACGCGCCAACCCTGGGCACCATCCGATACGGCGAAGACGCGCAGCAGCAGCGAGCGCGGGACGATGCGGTCGCCGGCCGGGCTGCTGCTCCAGGTCGGCATCTGCGACAGCGGCAGGTAGCCCTGCACCGTGTACTCGCCGGGATCGCGCACGATGCGGCCGGCCCATTCGTCCAGCCGGCTGCGCGAGAGGTTGCGGCCCAGGACGGTGCCCGCACCGGCGGCGCCATAGGTGGTCTTGATCACGCTGTGACCCAGCTGCGGCAGCACGGCCTGCATGGCGGCGCGTTCGCCGCACCACCACGTCGGCAGCGCCGGCAGCTGCAGCTCCTCGCCCAGCACGTGACGGCTCAGGGCCGGCAGGAAGCCGAGCAGCGCCGTCGATTCCAGGAAGCCGGAGCCGGGTGCGTTGGCGACCAGCACGTTGCCGGCGCGGACCGCCTGCAAGAGTCCGGGCACGCCCAGGTGCGAATCGGCGCGCAGCTCCAGCGGGTCGAGGAATTCGTCGTCGAGCCGCTTGAGCACGCCGTGCACGGGCTCCAGGCCCTTGAGGGTCTTCAGGTACAGGCGCGTATCGCGCACCGTGAGGTCGCTGCCTTCGACCAACGTGATGCCCAGGTAGCGGGCGAGGTAGGCGTGCTCGAAGTAGGTCTCGTTGTACGGGCCCGGCGTGAGCAGCACGATGCGCGGCTCGTCATTGCCGGAGGGGCACAGCGTGGTCAGGCTTTCCAGTAGCGCGCGGTAGGTCGCCGCGAGTCGCTGCACCTTCAGGTCGCGGAAGGCTTCGGGGAACAGGCGCGAGAGGATCAGCCGGTTTTCCAGCAGGTAGCCCAGGCCCGAAGGCGCCTGCGTGCGCTGCGCCAGCACCCACCATTCGCCGGAAGGATCGCGCGCGACGTCGAAGGCGGCGATGTGCAGGCGGCGCCCGCCCGGCGGGCGCGCGCCGTGCATCGCGCGCAGGTAGCCCGCGTGGCCCTGCACCAGCGCGGGCGGCAGCAGGTTGCGCGCCAGCAGGTCCTGCGGGCCGTACACGTCGTCGAGGATGCGCTCCAGCAGGCGCACGCGCTGCAGCACGCCGGCCTCGATGCGCTGCCAGCTGTCCGGGGCGATGATCAGCGGGAACAGGTCCAGCGACCAGGGACGCTGCGGCCCGCCTGCGTCGGCGTAGACGTTGTACGTGATGCCGTTGTCGCGCACCTGGCGCTGCAGGTCGGTCGTGCGGCGGTTCAGGTCGGCGAAGCCTTCGCGTCCCAGGTGTTCGAAGAAGCGGGACCAGGCGGGAGTGGGCGCGGCATCGGTGCCCACGACGGGGACCTTCGGCGCGTCACTCGCGGCAAGCACGACGCCGCCGCGCAGCTCGTCGTAATGGCCGGGCGCGGCTGGGGGGGCAAGCGCCGCGGCGAGCGCCGCGGGCGTTTCGCCGGCAAGGGGACCGAACAGCGAGTCGTCGGTGGATTCCACTGGGTGGCGATTGTCCCACCCGGCCCGCGGCCCGGCCACGTGGCTGTTGCATCCGCCTGACGGGGCTCAGCCCGCCGCGGGCCGGCGCAGGTCGAGCGTGAACGGGAATTCGCGGCTCGCGGGCACGTGGATCGTCGCCGGCGGCACCTGCAGCCGGCCGGGCGAATGGCCCATGCGGAAGAAGCGCGCGAGGCGCCGGCTCTCGGCCTCGTAGGCGTTGACGGGAAAGGTCACGTAGTTGCGCCCGCCCGGATGCGCGACGTGGTACTGGCAGCCCGCGACGGAGCGGTCCATCCAGGTGTCGACGATGTCGAAGGTCAGCGGCGCGTGCACGCCGATGGTGGGATGCAGCGCCGAAGTCGGCTGCCAGGCGCGATAGCGTACGCCGGCCACGAACTCGCCCGCGGTGCCCGTGGGCTGCAGGGGCAGGGCGCGGCCGTTCACCGTGACGACGTGCCGGCTCTCGTTGAGTCCCGTCACCTTCAGCTCGATGCGCTCCAGCGAGGAATCGACGTAGCGCACGGTGCCGCCGGGCGCGCCTTCCTCGCCCATCACATGCCAGGGCTCCAGCGCGTTGCGCAGCGTGAGCTCCATGCCCAGCGCGCGCAGGTCGCCCGCCACGGGGAAGCGGAACTCGAAGTGGGGCGCGAACCATGCGGCGTCGAAGGCGTAGCCGGCCTGCTTCGTCTCCGCCAGCACGTCCAGCAGGTCCATCCAGATGAAGGTGGGCAGCAGCCAGCGGTCGTGCAGTTCCGTGCCCCAGCGCGTGGCCGGCGCGCGGTACGGCGCGCGCCAGAAACGGGCGACCAGCGCGCGGATCAGGAGCTGCTGCACCACGCTCATGCGCGCGTGCGGCGGCATCTCGAATGCACGCAGCTCCAGCAGGCCGAGGCGGCCCGTCGGCCCGTCGGGCGAGTACATCTTGTCGATGCAGAACTCGCTGCGGTGCGTGTTGCCGGTGACGTCGACCAGGATGTTGCGCAGCACGCGGTCCACGGTCCAGGGCGGCATCGCCTCGCCGTGGATCCGGCGGTGGCGCTCGATCTCGCGCAGCGCGATCTCCAGTTCGTAGAGCTGGTCGTTGCGCGCCTCGTCCACGCGCGGCGCCTGGCTGGTGGGGCCGATGAACAGCCCGCTGAAGAGATAGCTGAGGCTGGGATGGTTGTGCCAGTACAGCAGCAGGCTGGCGAGCACCTCGGGCCGGCGCAGGAAGGGCGAGTCGGCCGGCGTCGCGCCGCCCAGCACGAAGTGGTTGCCGCCGCCGGTGCCGGTGTGGCGGCCGTCGGTCATGAACTTCTCGGCGGAGAGCCGGCTCTCGAACGCCGCCTGGTACAGGAACTCGGTGTTGTGCACCAGCTCGCCCCAGTCGTGCGCCGGGTGGATGTTCACCTCGATCACGCCGGGATCGGGCGTGACCTGCAGCACTTTCAGGCGCGGGTCGCGCGGCGGCGGATAGCCTTCCAGCACGACCTGCACGTGCAGTTCCGCCGCGGTGGCTTCGATCGCGGCGACGAGTTCCAGGTAGTCCTCCAGGCGCGCGAGCGGCGGCATGAACACGTACAGCACGCCGCTGATGCCGCCGAATTCGCGTTCCGCCTTGGGGCCGTTCGCGCGCTGCGGGTCGCGCACCTCGACGCAAAGCGCGGTGCGGGGGGTGTCGCGGGCCGACTGGTGCCGCGCGGGTGGCTTCGCATCGCTCGCGGTCACGCGCGTGTCGGCGGCTGCGGATTGCGCGCGCCAGGGCACGGGCACGGCCAGCGGCGGCACCTGCTCGAACGGATCGCGCGGAATGAGGTGCCGATGGTCGGCGGGGCTCGCCCAGGGCAGGGAGTCGAGCGGCAGCCGGTAGCCCATGGGCGAATCCCCCGGCAGGAGGTACATGCGGTCGTCGCGCAGGAACCAGGGGCCGGTCTGCCAGCGCGGGCCCGCGAGCGCCGGGCCGGGCTCGCGCGCCTGCAGGGGCAGCGCGTAGCCGACGGCCGTCCCGAGCTTCTGGTCGAACACGCGACGCAGGCGGGCGCGTTCCAGTTCGTCGTCCAGGCGCGCGTCGAAGGGGTCGACGTTGACCGGCAGGCGCCGCTCGCGCCACAGGTAGTAGAAGACGTCCTCGTAGGCGGGCTGGATGGTCTTGCCGTCCAGGCCGAGGCGTGCCGTGAGGCCGCGGAGGAAGCGTTGCGCGTCCTCGGTCGTGTAGTGCACCGGCCGGCGCTCGTCGGTGAACAGGGCGGGATCGCGCCAGCAGGGCTGGCCGTCGGCGCGCCAGCAGATCGACAGCGCCCAGCGGGGCAACTGCTCGCCCGGGTACCACTTGCCCTGGCCGAAGTGCAGGAAGCCGCCCTGGCCGTACTCGGTGCGCAGCTTGTGCACCAGTTCGGTGGCGTAGCCGCGCTTGCTGGGGCCCAGCGCGTCGGTGTTCCATTCGGCGGCGTCGCGGTCGGCGACGGCGACGAAAGTCGGCTCGCCGCCCATGGTGAGGCGCACGTCCTGCGCCTGCAGGTCGCGGTCCACCGACGCGCCGAGGGCCAGCACGTCGCGCCACTGGTCTTCGGTGTATGGCTTCGTCACGCGCGGCGATTCGTGGATGCGCGTGACCTGCATGTGGTGGCTGAACGCCACCTCGCTTTCGTCGACCAGCCCCTCGATCGGCGCCGCGCCCGATGGCTGCGGCGTGCAGGCGAGGGGGATGTGGCCTTCGCCGGCCAGCAGGCCCGAGGTCGGGTCGAGGCCGATCCAGCCGGCGCCGGGCAGGTAGACCTCGCACCAGGCGTGCAGGTCGGTGAAGTCCACTTCGGCGCCGCTCGGGCCGTCGAGCGACTTCACGTCCGGCTTCAGCTGGATCAGGTAGCCGGAGACGAAGCGGGCCGCCAGCCCGAGCCGGCGCAGCAGCTGCACCAGCAGCCAGCCCGAGTCGCGGCACGAGCCGCTGCGGCTTTGCAGCGTCTCTTCGGGCGCCTGCACGCCCGGCTCCATGCGGATCAGGTACTTCACGTCCCGCTGGAGCTGCTGGTTCAGGGCCACCAGAAAATCGATGGTCCGGCGCGGGCTGCGGTCGATCTTCTCGAGATACGCGGCCACGAGCGGCGTGAGCGGCTCGCAGGCCAGGTAGGGCACCAGCTCCTCGGCCACCTGCGGCTCGTAGCGGAAGGGAAAGGTCTCGGCGCCCGGCTCGAGGAAGAAGTCGAACGGGTTGTAGACCGCCATCTCCACCACGAGGTCGACGGTCACGGTGAACCCGGTGGTGGGCTCCGGGAACACCAGACGGGCCTGGTAGTTGGCGAACGGATCCTGCTGCCAGTTGATGAAGTGCTTCGCCGGTTCCACGCGCAGCGAATACGACACGACCTTGCTGCGGCAATGCGGTGCGGGGCGCAACCGGACCAGCTGCGGCCCCAGGTTCACGGACCGGTCGTACCTGTACTGCGTGACATGGTTCAGGGCGGCGTGGATGGACATGGCAAGGCCATCGTAGCAACGACCGCGCCAATGATGGGCCGGGCTCCGGGTGTGCACCGACTGACCGGCTGGCGGCGCCAGGCTGCCGTTCTTCGGCGGTATTTGTAACAGAGGGGATGGATGTGGACAGGTACCGGTTCCTCCCGTTGCCCCTGTGTGACAAAGCAGCCTCGGCGCCTTGTGACCATATGTAGTTGCAAGGTACGATGTAACTAAATGCGACAACCTCTCGAAGCCCGATCTCCCGCCGAGGCGCCCCAGGCGCCGCGGATGGGCGACTTTTCGGGCGAATCGACGCTGGGCTCGGCGCTCGGAACGAGCGACATCAGCACGATCGAGGGGCCGGCCGTAGCGACTTTCCTGTACGCCCGGCTACACAACTTTTCCGCCATCGCCAACGCGCTGGGGCCGGAAGAAGCTGCGTCGTTCGTCAACGAAGTGCGGCGCATGCTCACCGAACCGGTGCTCAAGCTTGGCGGCGAAGTCGCCCAGCGGCGGCCGGACTCCATCCTGGCCGTCTTCAGCAACAAGCCGGACGACCGCAAGCCCAACCACGCGCAGCGCGGCCTGCACGCGGCCATCCTCGCGGTACACGACGCAGTGCAGCTGGCGCAGCTGGTGGCCAGCCGGCCGCAACTGGCCGGCCTCCCGGCACTGACGCTGGCGGCAGGCGTGCACCTCGGCCAGGCGGAACTGTCGCGACGTACCAACGGCGGCCAAACGAAAGTGCACGCCATCGGCGATGCTGTCGAGGTGGCCAGGCTGCTGGAAGTCACTGCGATGGACCTGAACTGGAGCGTGGCGACGTCGGCCGGCACGCGGCTGGCCGCGGCCGGACGTGCCGACGGCGGCCGCATCGGTTCGGTCGGCCTGCCGGACAACAGCTTCATCGACATCGTGGAAGTCACCGGCCTGGTGCCGCGCAAGGGCTCGCAGACGCCGGCGCGCGTCTTCGAGATGCTGCGCGACTCGCTGACGACGAACACCCAGGCGCGCAAGCGCACCGCGACGGGGCCGGGGCTCAACGCCGCACCGCAGTCGGGCGCCCAGTTCCTGATCGAGGGCTACCGCATCCTGCGCAAGATCGGCGAAGGCGGCATGGCTTCGATCTTCCTCGCGCAGCACGCCGAAGGCGGGCCGCCGCAGGTGCTCAAGGTGATGCAGCTGGGCAAGGCGGTGGAAGCCGACGGCCTGCAGCGCTTCATCCAGGAATACGCGCTGCTCGCGCAGATCGAGCACCCGAACGTGGCGCGCATCTTCCGCCAGGACTTCTCGCTGGCGCACGCGTACATCGCGATGGAGTACTTCCCGCAGGGCGACCTGCGCGCGCGGATGAAGGCGGGCAACCTGCCGGCCGAGACCGCGATCGCCTACATCAAGCAGGCCGCCGCGGGCCTGGCCGCGATCCACGACGTCGGCATCGTCCACCGCGACCTGAAGCCGGACAACCTGATGCTGCGCCAGGACGGCAGCCTCGCCCTGGCGGACTTCGGCGTGGCCAAGCAGACGGTCATGAAGATCACGGACACCGGCGACGGCGACATCGTCGGCACGCCCTACTACCTGAGCCCGGAGCAGGCGCTGGGGCAGGGGGTCGACGCGCGCTGCGACATCTACAGCCTGGGCGTGCTCGCCTTCGAGCTGCTCACCGGCCGCAAGCCCTATCACGCCAATTCCGCGCAGGAGCTGCTGCGCATGCACGTGCACGACCCGGTGCCCATGCTGCCGCCCGAACATGCGCACCTGCAGGCGGTGATGGAAAGCATGATGGCCAAGGACCGCGAGCAGCGCTATCCCTCGGCGAAGACACTGCTGGCCGACCTGGCGCAGATGGGGTTGTGATGCGGTCGGCGGCAGTACTCTCCCCCTCGCTCGCCTGGCGCACGCCCCGCGCCGACGGCCATGACGCCGGCGGCATCGACGCGCCGCCGCGCATTCCCGGCTACCGCGTGCTGCGTCCCGTGGGCCGCGGCCGCCGCCGCAGCACCTGGCTGGCCTGGGACCTGAACCGCCGCGGCGACGTGGTGCTGAAGGTCGAGCCCCAGCCCGGCGAATCGCTGCAGCGCGAAGCAGCGATGGCCGCGCGCGTGGAAGGCCCGGGCCTGGTGCGCGTGCTGGCGCAGGGCCGTGCCGGCGACACCTGCTGGATTGCCATGGAACACGTTCCCGGCGGCGACCTCGCCGCGCGCCTGGGCCAGCCCCTGCCGCGCCAGGAGGCCCTGTCGCAGCTGCGGCAGGCGGCCCAGGCGCTGGCGCAGCTGCACCGGCAGGGACTCGTCCACCGCGACGTGAAGCCCGCCAACTTCCTGCTGCGCGCCGACGGCGGCCTGGTCCTGGCCGACCTGGGCCTCGTCACCGAAGCGGGCTCGCCGCCCGCCGCGCAAGGCGCGCTGTTCGGCACGCCGCGCTACGTCGCGCCCGAACAGCTGCAGGGCGCGCCCGCGCAGCCCGCGGCCGACGTCTACAGCCTGGGCGTGCTGCTGCACGAGATGCTTTGCGGCCGCCCTCCCTTTTCCGGCGAGACCCTGATGGAGGTGCTGGCGCAGCACCTGCTCGCCGAACCAGCACGCCTGCCCGCCGAACTGTCGGACCTGCAGCCGCTGGTGGACCGCATGCTTTGCAAAGAGGTGCAAAGCCGGCTTCCGGATGCGGATGCCGTGCTCGGCCGGATCGGCCAGAGGTGCTAAGTGACCCTGAATGAACAATATCTTGTCGACGTGATCGGCTTCAACCCGGTGGAGCGCTCGATGCTGGCCAGCATCTTCGCGCTCGCGGCCCGGCGAGATCCCGCCTTCGTGCAGTACGACCCTGCATCCACCGTCAGCGGCTCCGCCGATATCTACCTCGTCGACGCCGACAGCCCCGAGGCGCTCAACGAATTCAAGACGCTTTCGAAGCGCGCGAACCTGCCCGCCGTGATGGTGGGCACCGGCGACGGCGGCGGCTTCCCCATCCTCCCGCGCCCGCTGCAGTGGGCCCGCCTGCTGCAGGCGCTCGAGGACACGGTGAGCACCGCCAGCGGCAGCGGCAAGCGCGACGACGAGGGCACGCTGCCCCTGGGCGGCAAGTCGCTGTCGATGAGCGCCGCCGGCCGCTCCCATCCGGGCAGCGCCAACCCGCCGCCGCTGGACGACGCCGCGGCCAAGAAGCGGGCGCTCGGCGACACCGTGCTGGTGGTGGACGACAACGCCTCGGTGCGCATGTTCATGAAGGCCAAGCTCGCGCCCTTCAATTTCGAGGTCGACTTCGCCGAGACCGGCGAGGAGGCCGTGGGCCTGACCGGCTCGCGCGAGTACACCTGCGTGTTCCTGGACGTGGTGCTGCCCGGCATCGACGGCTACCAGGTCTGCAAGATGATCAAGGGCAACAAGCAGGCCATGAAGAAGACGGCGGTGGTGATGCTCACCAGCCGCAGCTCGCCCTTCGACAAGCTGCGCGGCTCGCTCGCAGGCTGCGACGAGTACCTCACCAAGCCCCTCGACGAGGACCGCCTCCTCGAGGTCATCGCCCAATTCCTTCCTTCCAGCCGCAAGAAGCGCGACAAGTCCGGGAGCAAACAACAATGAGCAAGTCGATTCTGGTGGTGGATGACACCCGTTCCATGCGCGCGATGGTCGCGGCGGTGCTGCAGGGCGCCGGCTACGACGTCGCCGAGGCCGCCGACGGCATGGAAGCGCTGGCGCTGGCGCGCCAGCGCGTGTTCGATCTCGTGGTGACGGACCACAACATGCCGAACATGGACGGCGTGACCCTGGTGCGCGAGCTGCGCGCGCTGCCCAATTACGACCCCGTGGCGTTGATCGTGCTGTCCACCGAGGCCGGCCCCGAGCTGAAGCAGAAGGGCCGCGAAGCCGGCGCGACGGGCTGGATGGCGAAGCCGTTCGATCCCCAGCGCATGCTGGACATCGTGGGCCAGTTCATCTGAGGCGGAGGAGCGGGCCATGTTCCAGCCATCCAATGCGTTCGGCGACCCGGTCGCCTTCCGCACCATCTTCTTCGAGGAGGCGCAGGAGCACCTGGCGAACGTCGAGGCCATCCTGCTGCGCATGGACACGGATGCGCCGCATCCCGACGACCTGAACGCCATCTTCCGCGCGGTGCATTCGATCAAGGGCAGTGCCGCGATGCTGGGCTGCACGGAGATCGCCGCGCTGACGCACCTGCAGGAGAACCTGCTGGACCTGCTGCGCAAGGACGAGAGGCCGATGGACGTGGCCGACGTCAACGCCATGCTCAAGGCCGGCGACGTGCTGCGCCTGCAGGTGCTGCATCGCCGCGGCACGGTGGCCGAAGCGCCGGACGCGGGCGGCGTCGAGGCGCTGCTGCGTGAACGCGTGGCGCAGCCTTCGGCCGACGCGAAGCACGGGCAGTCCGGGCCGGTCACCCGCAGCTTCCGCGTGCGGCTGGGGCCGCTGGCGCAGCCGATCGACGAGCTGGACCTCGACATGATGCTCAGCGGCCTGTCCGACATGGGCGCGGTGAGCGCCGCCGAACTGGATAACCGCGCGGGTGGCGGCGTGCAGTTCGACGTGCTGCTGCAAGGCGCGGCGGCGGACCTGCAAAGCGTGCTGGCCCTGGTGGTCGCTCCCGAGCTGATCGCCATCGAGACCCTGGGTGTCGTGGCGCCAGCCGAAGAGGCGCAGACGCAGCCCGAGGCCATCGAGACCGCGCCCGAACTGCAGGCCGTGGCGCCGGCAGCCCCGGCGGCCAACAACGGCCATGGAGGCGATGAATTCTTCGTCGATCCCGCGGAGCTGAAGAAGAAGCGCGCGAAGCAGGCCGATCCGACGCCGGCGGAACCCGCCCCGGCGGAGCCGGCGCCGGACAACGTCGAAATGTTCGTGACGCCGGAGCAGTTCAAGAAGAAGCAGAGGCGCGACGTCGAAAACGTCGACCTGTTCGTCTCGCCGGAGCAGTTCAGGAAGGGCCGGGCGGCCCAGGCGGCGGCCCCCGCTGCCGCACCCGTGACGGCTGCCGCGGCGGCCATCGTCGCGGAAGCGCACGATCCGTCGATGCCGCAGGCGCACGACGCGACCTTCATCCGCGTCGCGACCGAGAAGATCGACCTGCTGGTGAACCTGGTGGGCGAGCTGGTGATCACCGAGGCCATGCTGGCGCGCACCGGCGCGCTGGCGGACGGCGGCAACGAAGGGCACTACGGCAGCAACAGCGGCCTGGCGGACCTGTCGCGCCACACGCGCAACCTGCAGGAGGCGGTGCTCGCCATCCGCATGCTGCCGATCTCCAACGTGTTCCAGCGCTTCCCGCGCGTGGTGCACGAACTCGCAGCGCGCCTGGGCAAGAAGGTCGAACTCAAGATGTTCGGCGAGGGCACGGAACTGGACCGCGGCCTGATCGAGAAGATCTCCGATCCGCTCACGCACCTGGTGCGCAACGCCATCGACCACGGGCTGGAACCGCCGGACGTGCGCCGCGCCGCCGGCAAGTCCGCCGTGGGCACCGTCATGCTGCGCGCGAGCCAGCGCGGCGGCAACATCGTCATCGAGGTGAGCGACGACGGCCGCGGCCTGGACCGCGAGCGCATCCTCAAGCGCGCGGCGGAGCGCGGCGTGCAGATCTCGCCCGACGCGCCGGACAGCGACGTGTTCGCGCTGATCTTCGAGGCCGGCTTCTCCACCGCGGAGAAGGTGACCGACGTGTCCGGCCGCGGGGTCGGCATGGACGTCGTGAAGCGCAACATCCAGGCCCTGAGCGGCACCGTGGACCTGGCCTCCGTCGCGGGGCAGGGCACGCGCGTGACGGTCAGCGTGCCGCTGACGCTGGCGATCATGGAGGCGATGACCATCTCCATCGGCGCCGAGACGTACGTGCTGCCGCTGGCGAGCGTCGTGGAGTCGCTGAGCGTCGCGCCCGACGAACTGCACACGCTGCCCGGCCACGGCGACACGCTGCGCGTGCGCGAGGAGTACCTGCCGGTGCTGCACCTGGCGAAGCTGTTCCCGCCGAAGAAGCCGCGCGAGCAGGGGGGCGGCATCGCGGTGATCGTCGAAACCGACGGCACCAAGGCGGTCCTGATCGTGGACGAACTGGTGGGACAGCAACAGGTGGTGGTCAAGAGCCTGGAAACCAATTTCCGCAAGGTGCCGGGGCTGTCCGGCGCCACGGTGATGGGCGACGGCTCGGTGGCCCTGATCCTGGACGTCGCGCACCTGGTGCGGATGTCCGGGCGCGAAGGGGCGATGTTGCTCTGAGGGAGAGATGCGGTAGGCGGCGCCCCATGGGCCCGCCTCCGTCTTCCGGCGCACGGCTGGCGGGCGGGCGGAACGACCGCGAGAGTCGATGCGAGAGGTTGGGTTCGAATGAAGATCTGGCACAAGGTCCTGGTGCCTTCCCTGGTGGCCATCCTGTTCCTGCTGGCGCTGGGCGGCATTTCCGCCGCCCTCATGGCACGGCAGGGACTGACGATGGCCTCGCTGGTCAAGAACCGCGGCGGCGCCGTGACGACCGCCAACGTGGTGTTCCTGGAACTGGGCGAGGCCCAGGCCGAGGCGTACCGCAGCTACGTGGGCGCCAGCGCGGGCGACCTGCGCAAGGAAACGCTGAAGTCCCTGGCGGACGCGCGCCAGGCGCGGTTCGCGGCGCTGGAGAAGCGGGTCACCGAGTACCTGGCGCTGCCCGGGCTGGAGGCCGAGGAGCGGGAGCTGGTGGAAAGCGCGCAGCCCCGCATCGCCAGCTTCCGCCAGCACTTCGAGAAGGCCTTCGCGCAGCTGGGCGAGGACCCGAAGGGGGCGCTGGCCGAAGTGCAGGCGGCCGATGCGGAGTTCCAGACGATCGACCGCACCTTCACGCAGCTGATCGAACTGCAGGCCGGCCTGACCCAGAAGAGCCAGGCCGTGGCAGCAGCCGACTTCCGCCGGATGCTGCTGGCGATCGGCGCCATCGCGGTGTTCGCCGCGCTGGCTTCGCTGCTCACGGCCATGGCCATGGCGCGCCGCGTCGTGCGGCCGCTGCACACGGCCATCGCCTCCGCGGGCGACATCGCCCGCGGCGACCTCAGCCGGCCCATCGTCGTGCGGGGTCGCGACGAGACCGCGGACCTGCTGCGGGCGCAGGAGGAGATGAAGCGCCAGCTGACCGAGCTGGTCGGCGAGGTGATCCGCGGCGCGCACGTGGTGTCGGACACGAGCGCGCAGATCGCGCAGGGCAACCAGGACCTGTCGCAGCGCACGGAGGAACAGGCGAGCACGCTGGAAGAGACGGCGAGCTCGATGGAGGAACTGACCTCCACGGTGTCGCTGAACGCGCAGAACGCGCGCCAGGCGAGCCAGCTCGCCGCGGAGGCTTCGGCGATCGCGCGCCGCGGCGGCGAGGCGGTCGACCAGGTGGTCAACACGATGGACGAGATCTCGGATGCCTCGCGCAAGATCTCCGACATCATCGGCGTGATCGACGGCATCGCATTCCAGACGAATATCCTGGCGCTGAATGCGGCGGTGGAAGCCGCGCGCGCCGGCGAGCAGGGCCGGGGTTTCGCGGTGGTGGCGGCGGAGGTGCGCAACCTGGCGCAACGCAGCGCCGCGGCGGCCAAGGAGATCAAGGGCCTGATCGCGGCCTCCGCGGAGAAGGTGAATGCGGGCGGTTCGCTCGTGGACACGGCCGGCCACACCATGGTGGAAGTGGTGATGTCGGTGAAGAAGGTCAGCGACCTGATCGCGGAGATCGCCGCGGCCAGCCAGGAGCAGGACGCGGGCATCCAGCAGGTGAACACGGCCGTGACGCAGATGGACCGGGTGGTGCAGCAGAACGCAACGCTGGTGGAAGAAGCGACGGCCGCCGCCGAATCCATGCAGGACCAGGCCAAGGGGCTGCTGCGCCTGGTGGAGCGCTTCCGGCTCGCCGGGGATGGGGATGCGCAACGCGTCCCGGAGCCGATCCGGGTGCGTACCACGGAGGCGGGGCTTCCTGGGGCCGGGGCGTTCGCCCTGGCGTCCGGGCGCGGCACGCAGGCCTTGCCGCGCTGAGCGCGGGCCGCAGGGACCGGAGTTCCGGGGCGCAGCCTGTGAACAAAACGCGACAGGCGGGGACCCGAAAGGTGCCGGATTGCAGGACGAATGGAGCGCGCTTCGCAGCAGGTGGCCTTCGCTCTGCAATACTGCACGTTCCGCGACCTGTAAACGATTGCAACAACAAGGGCGCGGTGGCATCCTCGGCCATCAGCCGCCGCCCGAGCAGACAGGAGAGCACAAGATGCAGGCACAGTTCCTCAACAACGGTTCCACCCCTTCCAAGGCCGGCGCGGACGCCCAGGCCAGCGAATTCCTGACTTTCCGCCTGGGCGCGGAAAGCTACGGCATCGAGATCCTGAAGGTGCAGGAGATCCGCGGCTACGAAACGCCGACCTCGATCGCCAACGCGCCGGCCTTCATCAAGGGCGTGATCAACCTGCGCGGCGTGATCGTCCCGATCCTGGACCTGCGCATCAAGTTCCGCCTGAGCGAGGCCAAGTACGACGAGTTCACCGTCGTCATCATCCTGAACATCGCCGGCCGCGTAGTCGGCGTGGTGGTGGACTCGGTGTCCGACGTGCTGACGCTGGCCGACGAGGCCATCCGCCCGACGCCGGAGTTCGCTTCGGCGACCTTCGACACCAAGTACATCACCGGCCTGGGCACCGTCGACGAGCAGATGATCATCCTGCTCGACATCGAGAAGCTGATGACCGGCGCCGACATGGCGCTCGTGGACGGCGCGGTGCACTGAGCGCCGCGCCACGAGCCATGGCGTCAGGGGGGCCTTCCGCCCGGGTGGCGAAGTCGATCGCGGACGAAGTCGACCGCGCCGCCATGGGCTTCTTCCGCCGTTCGACCATCCGGGTCCGGCTGTCGATCGCGTTCCTCACGGTGGCTGTCGTCATGGTGCTGCTCGGCGTCCTCGGCGCCTGGCAGCTGCAGCGGCTCGCCGACGTGGCGGCCACCCAGCCTTCGGCGGAGGCGCTCGCCGAGGCGACGCGCTCGGGCCAGCTCCTGATGCTGGGCATCGGCGCGACGCTGTTCGGCCTGTGCTTCATCGTCTGCTACCCGCTCGTGGTGAACGTGGTCAAGCCGGTCCGCATCGCCGCGCGCATCGCCTCCCGCGTCGCCGCGGGTGACCTCACCGTCCGCGTGCGCACGGGCGGCACCGACGAGGCCGCACAGCTGATGCGCGCCCTGGCGGACATGACCGAGAACCTGCGCGACGTCCTGGGGCAGGTGGTGCAGGGCGCGCACGCGGTGGCCGGCACCAGTGCCCGCATCGTGCACGGCAACCTGGACCTGTCGCAGCGCACCGAGGAACAGGCGACCACGCTGGAAGAGACGGCGAGCTCGATGGAGGAGCTCACGAGCACCGTGGCGCAGAACGCCGACCATGCGCGCCAGGCAAGCCAGCTCGCTGCGGAGGCCACCGCGATCGCGCGCCGCGGCGGCGAGGCGGTCGACCAGGTGGTCAACACGATGGACGAGATCTCGGATGCCTCGCGCAAGATCTCCGACATCATCGGCGTGATCGACGGCATCGCGTTCCAGACGAATATCCTGGCGCTGAATGCGGCGGTGGAAGCCGCGCGCGCCGGCGAGCAGGGCCGGGGTTTCGCGGTGGTGGCGGCGGAGGTGCGCAACCTGGCGCAGCGCAGCGCCGCGGCGGCCAAGGAGATCAAGGGCCTGATCGCGGCGTCGGCCGAAAAGGTGAATGCCGGCGGCGCCCTCGTGGACACGGCCGGCCACACGATGGTCGAAGTCGTGCTGTCGGTGGACAAGGTGAGCGCGCTGATCGCGGAGATCGCCCAGGCGAGCCAGGAGCAGAGCTCCGGCCTCGGCCAGGTGAACACCGCGGTGGCGCAGATGGACCGCGTGGTCGAACGCAATGCCTCGCTGGTGGAGGAAGCCACGCAGGCGACCGAGGCGATGAACGCCCAGGCGGCGGCCCTGCTGGCGATGGCGCGCCGCTTCCAGGTGGAGGAGGCGACGCCGGCCGCCGAGGCCCGCGCGCCCGCAACCGCCATGGCGAAGGCGCCCGCTCCGGCGCCCCTGAAGGCCCCGCCACCGATCCGCGTCCGCCCGCAGGCCAGCCTGCCGGGGGCCGGGAAGCCCGCCGCGCCTTCCGCGGGTCCGGGCGACTGGACCCCTTTCTAGCCGGATCGCATCCCGCGGCGCCCTTCGGGGCCGCTGCTGCTTTGGTATTCCTTCCCCCGGCGCGACGAGCGGGCCTCCGGGCATGGGCAAGCGGTCTTGCCAGCGTTTTTCCCGAGTTTGATACTTCTTGAAACAAGTGTGTCACAACGGAGAGACGCCATGACCTTCTTCCCACCGATGCAGTACCGGATGGCCTCGCTGCACGGCGGCGAGGCGGCCCTCCGTCGCGGCCGGCGTGTCCTCCTGGCGGCCGCCCTGGTCGCCGCCAGCCTGTCCTGCGGTGCCGCCAGCCCCGTGGACCGCGAATACGAGCAGGCCGTGCGTTCGTTCCGCGCCGGCCGGCTGTCGGACGCCTTCGGCCGGTTCATGGACCTGGCGAACCGCGGCGACGTCGATTCGGCGCGCATCGCGCTGTTCCTCCATGGCTATGGCGCAGTCCTGTACGGCAAGGAGTGGGACCCGGGAGAGGAGAACGTCGCGTACTGGAACATGCTGGTGCGCAACAGCGGCACCTCGGGACGTCCGCAGCCGGAATATCCGGCCACCCTGCTGTCGCCGAAGGCGAAGCCGCGCACGCTGCCCCCGCGCAGCGGCAGCACGCCGGGTTTCGCGAACGTGTCGCGGAACTGAGCGCAGCATGTGGAGCGCACGCCACAATTCCGGCCCGCGGCAGCCGCGGTGGGCGCCCCCGTGTGGCGGACGAACAGCGCGGGCGCAACAAAAGCGAGGCACATCGTTTGTGTTACAAGCACTAACGATTGCAACAGGGGGCCTTGAATGGCATCCTCGTGGAAAGTGGAGGGGCGGTCCGTCGTGGCTGCTCGCAAGCCCGGACAGGTTGGGCACGGAGCCGGCCCGGTCCCGGCAAGTCGTTGAGAGTGCAAAGGAAACGCAATGAAGAACAAGAAGATGGCCGCCGTCGCCTTGCTCGGCGCCGCCCTCGTCGCCGGCTCCGCCTGCGCGGAGCAGCGCGTGACGCCCAAGGAGGCCGAGGCGATGGTCCGCAAGGCTGTCGTCTACATCAAAGCCACGCCGCGCGACAAGGCCATGGCCGACATCACGGATCCCAAGGGCCAGTTCGTGGACCGCGAGCTGTACCTGACCGTCTACAAGATGGACGGCACCGCCCTCGCGCACGGCATGAACGCCAAGTTCGTCGGCAAGAACATGATCGAGTTCCGCGACGCGAACGGCAAGGAGCACATCCGCGAGCGGCTGGAGACCGCCAAGACCAAGACCACCTTCTGGCAGGACTTCACGTTCATCAACCCGGTGAACAAGAAGATCGAACCCAAGCAGATGTACTGCGAACGCACCGACGACATGCTGGTGGTCTGCGGCGGCATCTACAAGCCGGGCACCTGAGCCCCGGGACGGCGCGGGCGCCGTCCCTCACCCGAGACCAAGCAGGCTTTCCATGAGAATCTGGCACAAGATCCTGATCGCACCCGTCCTCGCCATCGCCTTCCTCCTGGGCTACGGCGCGATCTCGTACGGCGTCCTGTCGCAGCAGAACAGGGCCCTCGACGACCTGGCGAAGAAGCGCCTGGAGGGCATCGCCATCGCGGGGGACGCGCAGAACGACCTGGCGGACGTGCACTCCGGCGTCTACCGCCTCTTCACCTGGATCGCCAACCTGAGCGAGGACCGGGTGAAGAAGGCGGTGTCCGAGCAGCGCGGCAAGATCGACGCGCTCGTCGCCAACCTGACCCGCCTGCGCGCGCAGCCGCACCTGACGGACACGGAGCGCAGCACCATCGACGCGGCGCTGCCCATGATCGCGAAGTACCGCAAGCTCGCCGAGGACGCGATCGACCTGAGCACCATCGACGTCAGCACCGGCGCGATGATGATGCAGTCGGCCGACCAGCAGTACATGTCCGTGATGAAGAGCATGGACGAACTGGTTTCCCTGCAGAAGAAGCTCGCGCAGGAGGACTACGAGAGCGCCGCGGCGGCCTCGCGCGCTTCCATCGCGCTGCTGATCACCATCCTGGTCGTGGCCGCGGCGGCCTCGCTGGCGGCGTCGCTGCTCATGAGCCGCGCGATCGTCCGGCCGCTGCACGTGGCCATCCGCTCGGCCGAGCGCATCGCGAAGGGCGACCTGACCGCCGACGTGCAGGTGCGGGGATCCGACGAGACCGGCGACCTGCTGCGCGCCCTGTCCGAGATGAACCAGAACCTGCGCAGGCTGGTCGGCGAAGTGGCGGGCGGCGCCCACATGGTGGCCGACACGAGCGCGCAGATCGCGCAGGGCAACCAGGACCTGTCGCAGCGCACCGAGGAACAGGCGAGCACGCTGGAAGAGACGGCCAGCTCGATGGAGGAACTGACCTCCACGGTGTCGCTGAACGCGCAGAACGCACGCCAGGCGAGCCAGCTGGCCATGGGCGCCTCGGACGTGGCGCGCAAGGGCGGCCAGGTGGTGGGCCAGGTGGTGAGCACGATGAACGGGATCTCCCAGTCGTCGCGCAAGATCTCCGACATCATCGGCGTGATCGACGGCATCGCATTCCAGACGAACATCCTGGCCCTGAACGCAGCGGTGGAAGCCGCACGCGCCGGCGAGCAGGGCCGCGGCTTCGCGGTGGTGGCCGCGGAAGTGCGCAACCTGGCGCAGCGCAGCGCCGGGGCGGCCAAGGAAATCAAGGCGCTGATCGGCGAATCGGTGGACAAGGTGGACGCGGGCGCCAAGCTGGTGGACGCCGCCGGCAACACGATGCAGGAAATCGTGGCGTCGGTGAAGAAGGTCAGCGACCTGATCGCGGAGATCGCCGCGGCCAGCGAGGAGCAGGACGCGGGCATCCAGCAGGTGAACACGGCGGTGACGCAGATGGACCAGGTGGTGCAGCAGAACGCATCGCTGGTGGAGGAGGCCGCCGCGGCAACCGAGTCGATGAAGTCGCAGGCCGCGGCGCTGCTGCAGATGGTGTCCCGCTTCAACATCGGCCGCACCGAGCCCATGCAACCCCCGGCAGCCGCACCCACCCCTGCGATGACGCGGCCGGAGATCCCGGCGCCCCGGCCCATTCCGTTGAAGACCGCGGCCGCCAAGCTGCCGCCGCTGCCGCAGGACGCGCTTTCGGCGCCGTCCGCCAAGCAGGCCGCCAACGGGGAGTGGAAAGAGTTCTGAGCCGCATCCAGGCGCCGTGAACGAGCTCTCCCTTCCGATGCCCACTCCAGGCGCTGCACCGGCGACGGTGCAGCGCCTGGCCAATCCGAAGGCCCGCAGCCTGTTCCGGCGCTCGACGATCCAGACGCGCCTCACCATCGCTTTCACGGCCATCGGGATGATGAGCCTCATCGTGACGTCCGTCGCCATCCGGCAGCTGCATGACCTGGAACAGCAGGCGCAGCAGGACCTGCGCGCGCTGCGCGCGGCGGGCGAGCTGTATGGCGCCGTGACCACCGCCGCGGTCCGCAACGGCGCGCCGGCGCCGGCAGGCCCGGATGCGAGCCGCGAGCGGCTGCAGCAGCTGCACGGCACGCTGCGCGCTTCCTCGCGCAGCGCGCAGGGCGAGGTCCTCGTGGGGCAGGCCGAGTCCGCCGGGCAGTCCTGGGAGGCCGCACGCGCGGGCGGCGCCACGCCGCCGCAGGAGACGACGGCAGCCTACCTGTCCGCCCTGCGCGCGGTGCTGGCGTTCCAGGGCGGCGAGGGCGAAGGCGCTGCCGTGCTGCAGGGCCGCGCGACGCACGCCGCCTGGGAGCTGCTGGGCCTGACGGCGATGTTCTGGGCGCTCACGGTGCCGGTCGCGGTCGTCCTCATCATCCACATCCTGCGGCCCCTGTACGGCGCGGTCCGCATCGCGCGCCAGGTGGCCGACGGCAACCTCACGACCAAGGTGCGCACCGGCGGCCACGACGAGACGGCGCGCCTGATGCTCGCCCTGGACGACATGACGGAGAACCTGCGGCGCATCGTCGCCGACGTGGTGCGCAGCGCCGGCGCCGTGGCCCGGGCGGGCGAACAGGTGCGCACCGGGCAGGAAGACCTGTCGCAGCGCACCGAGACGCAGGCCAGCACGCTGGAGCAGACCGCCGGCTCGATGGAGGAACTGACCGCCACCGTGTCGCAGAACGCGGACACCGCCCGCCAGGCGAGCCAGCTCGCGCTGGATGCGGCCGAAGTCGCGCGCAAGGGCGGCGAGGTCGTGGGCGAGGTGGTGCGCTCCATGGGCGGCATCTCGAATGCCTCGCGCAAGATCACCGACATCATCGGCGTCATCGACGCGATCGCCTTCCAGACCAACATCCTCGCCCTGAACGCCGCGGTGGAGGCGGCGCGCGCCGGCGAGCAGGGCCGCGGCTTCGCGGTGGTCGCGGCCGAGGTGCGCAACCTGGCGCAGCGCAGCGCCGCGGCGGCGCGCGAGATCAAGGACCTCATCGCCGAATCCGCCATGCAGGTGGAGGACGGCGCGAAGCGCGTCGACGCGGCCGGCCGCACGATGGAGGAAATCATGCGTTCGGTGCGCCGCGTGAGCGACCTCAACGCGGAAATCGCCGCCGCCAGCGACGAGCAGCGCTCCGGCATCGAGCAGGTGAACGCCGCGATCGGCCAGATGGACCAGGTGGTGCAGAAGAACGCCGCCCTCGTGGAGCAGACCAGCCAGTCCACCGAGGTGCTGCACCGCCATTCCGCCTCGCTGCTGCACACGGTGGCGCAGTTCCACCTGGACGAGAGCGCGGCCGAGGTCAAGGCATGAGCGCCAACCCCGAGTTCATGTTCGAGAACGCGGCCGCGATGCTGAACGACCAGGACTTCGCGACCGTGCGCAGGCTGATCGCCGAATACGCCGGCATCAAGCTGAGCCTGCAGAAGCGCAACATGGTCTACAACCGGCTGCTGCGCCGGCTGCGCGCCCGCGGGGTGAGCAACTTCAGCGACTACCTCGAGCTGGTGCTGCGCGAGAATTCCGACGAGCGCGAGGCCTTCGTCAACGCGCTCACGACCAACCTCACGGCCTTCTTCCGCGAGCCGCACCACTTCGAGCTGCTGCACGAGCACGCTTCGAAACACGCGCGCCGCGGCCGGCCGCTGCGCTGCTGGAGCAGCGCCTGCTCCACCGGCGAGGAGGCGTGGTCCATCGCCATGGTGCTGCGCGAGGCGGAGTGCCCCGGCGACGTGCTGGGCACCGACATCGACACCGACGTGCTGGACACCGCGCGCAACGGCGTCTACCGCCTGGAGCGCACGGCGACGCTGCCGCTGGAGCGCCTGCGCCGGCACTTCCTGCGCGGCGCCGGGTCCAACGAGGGCCTCGTGAGCGTGCGGCCCGAGCTGCGCTCCATGGTGCGCTTCGGCCAGTTGAACCTGCAGTCGTCGACCTGGCCGGCGCAGGAACCCTGCGACGTCATCTTCTGCCGCAACGTCGTGATCTATTTCGACCGGGAATTCCAGAAGCGGCTGCTGGCGCGGCTGGCCGACCTGCTGGTGCCGGGCGGCCTGCTGATGGTCGGCCACTCCGAAAGCTTTCCCGCCGCCCACCCCGGCTTCCGCTCCTGCGGCCGCACCGCCTACGAGCGCGTGGCCGGATAGAGGTCCCTTCCCTTGATCGAATCCTCGGTCCCACTGCAGTACTTCGACCGGGAATTCCGGATCGACGCCGTCAAGATCCTGCCCGGCCAGTACCACGCCGCCCGCAAGGGCGCGATCACCACGGTCCTGGGCTCCTGCGTCTCCACCTGCCTGTGGGACCCGGTCGAGCGCATCGGCGGCATGAACCACTTCATGCTGCCGGGTGACACGGCCAGCCCCGGCTCGCCCTGGGCCGCCTCCGCGCGCTTCGGCGTCTACGCGATGGAAGTGCTGATCAACGAGATGATCCACATGGGCGCGGACCGCCGCCGCATGATCGCCAAGGTCTTTGGCGGCGCGCAGCTGCTGGCGGGCTTCGACCGCCTCGACGTGGGCTCCAAGAACGCCGAGTTCGTGCTGGAGTTCCTGCGGGTGGAAGGCATCCGCATCCTCGCGCAGGACCTGCTGGACGTGTGCCCGCGCAAGGTGCACTTCTTCGTCGACAGCGGCAAGGTGCAGGTGAAGCGCCTGGCCCTCACCCCCAGCGAGCCGGTCCAGCGCCGCGAGCGCGAATACCTCAAGCGCATCGCCGGCGGCAACAACGCCGGCGAGGTCGAGATCTTCTCCCGGCCCCGATGATCCGCGTCCTCGTCGTCGACGACTCCGCCGTGATGCGCGCCTTCCTGTCGCGCGTGATCGCGTCGCAGCCGGACATGGAGCTGCTGGGGGCCTCGCCCGACCCGCTGCTGGCCATCGACCGCATCCGCCGCAACCCGCCCGACGTGATCACGCTGGACGTGGAGATGCCGCGCATGAACGGCCTCGACTTCCTGCGCAACCTGATGGCGGTGCGGCCGCTGCCGGTGATCATGATCTCCTCGCTCACGCGCGAGGGGGCCGAGACCACCATGCGCGCCCTGGAACTGGGCGCGGTGGACTTCTTCCCCAAGCCGGCGCACTTCGACGGCCTGGAAGCGACGGCGCAGGAGATCGCGGAGAAGATCCGCGCCGCCGCTGGCGCCCGCATCACGCGCCGCCGGCCGCTCGCCACGAGCGCGCCCGCACCGCTGAAGACCAGCCGGCCGCCGGTTGCGCAGCCGGCCGCACCCGCGGGGCTGCAGCGCGTGATCGGCATCGGCGCTTCCACCGGCGGCGTCGAGGCGCTGCGCGACGTGCTGACGCCGCTGCCCGAGCAGATGCCGCCGATCCTGATCGCGCAACACATGCCGCCCGGCTTCACCGAGACCTTCGCGCGCCGGCTCGATTCGCTGTGCCGCATCCACGTCAAGCAGGCCGAGGACAACGAGGTGGTGCGCACGGGGGTCGCGTACATCGCTCCCGGCGGCCGCCACCTGGTGCTGGCCCGCCGCGGCGCGGGCTACGTCCTGCGCGTGAACGACGATCCGCCGGTGAACCGGCACCGCCCTTCGGTGGACACGCTGCTGCGCTCGATCGCGCGTTCCGCCGGCAGCCAGGCCATCGGCGTGATGCTCACGGGCATGGGTGGCGACGGCGCCGAGGCCATGCTGGAGATGAGCCAGTCCGGCGCCTGGACCATCGCCCAGGACGAGGCCAGCTGCGTGGTGTTCGGCATGCCGCGCCAGGCCATCGCCGCGGGCGGCGTGCGCGAGGTGCTGGCGCTGTCGGACATCGCCGCGCGTCTCGAAGGCCTGGCGCTGCCCACGGCCTGAAGCGCGTCTCCTGCAATCGCAGGAGGCTCCCTGACGTCGTGCCGCGTTGAGGCGGGGTGAACCCGCCGCATCGCGCCCAGGCCCTCGCGCCGCTTCTCCTCGGCATCGTGCTCGGGGCTGCAGTGCAATTGCAGCAGGCGGCCTTGTGGTCCACGGGGGCCTACGTTGCCGGAGCGCTGGCAGCGGCCGGCGCGCTGGCCCTGGCGTGGTGGCGCGGCAGCCCGGGCATCGGCCGCGGCATGGCGGCGTTCGGCGCCGCGGCGGTGCTGTCCTTCGCACTCGCCGGCTGGCGGGCGGTCGCTTATCTGGCCGAAGGCCTGGATCCCGCCCTCGAAGGCGTCGACCTGGTAGTCACCGGCCTCGTGCAATCGATGCCGCATCGCAGCGACGCCGGCCTGCGCTTCCGCCTGGAGCCCGAGGAGGCGCTCCGTGCCGGTACGCCGGTGCGCCTGCCGCAGCAGCTGATGCTGGGGTGGTACGGCGGCCTCGATGCCGCGGGCGACGTGCTGCCGGACCCGCAGCGCCAGCCGGCGGACCTGCACGCGGGCGAGCGCTGGCGCTTCGTGCTGCGGCTGAAGGCGCCGCACGGCCAGCTCAACCCGCATGGCTTCGACTACGAGCTGTGGCTGTGGGAGCAGGGCGTGCAGGCGACCGGTGCCGTGCGCGCCGGCGTGCGCGACCCGCCGCCGGTACGCCTGGCGCAGACCCGGGCGCATCCGGTGGAACAGGCGAGGCAGCACGTGCGCGACGCCATCTTCCGCCAGGTGGAGGACCCGCAGCTGGCCGGCGTGCTGGCGGCGTTGGTCGTGGGCGACCAGGGCGCGATCGAGCGCGCCGACTGGGACGTCTTTCGCGCCACGGGCGTCGCGCACCTCATGAGCATCTCGGGCCTGCACGTGACCATGTTCGCCTGGGTGGCCGCGGCGCTGGTCGCCCGCGCCTGGCGGCGCAGCGCGCGGGCCTGCCTGGCGTGGCCCGCGCAGCATGCCGGGCTCGCCGGTGGCGTGCTGCTCGCCACCGCGTACGCCGTGTTCAGCGGCTGGGGCGTGCCGGCGCAGCGCACGGTGCTGATGTTGGCCACCGTGACGCTCCTGCGCCTGGGCGCGCGCCAGTGGCCCTGGCCCTGGGTGTGGCTGCTCGCCTGCGCGGTGGTGGTGGCGGTGGATCCCTGGGCGCTGACGCAGGCGGGGTTCTGGCTGAGTTTCGTGGCCGTGGGCGTGCTGTTCGCGAGCGGCCCGGCGCAGCACGCCGCGGCGGGAGAACGCCCCGGTCTCGCGCGCCGCGCCGCCGCGGCCCTGGCCGCCATGGCACGCGAACAGGCGGTGGTGACGGTGGCGCTCACGCCGCTGTCGCTGCTGCTGTTCCACCAGGTCTCGCTGGTGGGCCTGCTCGCCAACTTCCTGGCCATCCCGTGGGTGACGCTCGTGGTGACGCCGCTCGGACTCGCCGGCGTGGCGATCCCGGCCGCGTGGAGCCTGGCGGCCCAGGCCGTCGCGCTGCTCTCGGCGGTGCTGCGCTTCCTGGCGGACCTGCCGCTGGCGACCTGGTCGGCGCCCGCCCCGCCGCTCTGGGCCGCGACGGCGGGCCTGCTGGGCGGCCTCCTGCTGGCGGCCAGGCTCCCGTGGCGCGTTCGCGCCCTGGGGCTGCCGCTGCTGCTGCCGGTGCTGCTGTGGCAGGCACCACGTCCGCCGCCGGGCGAATACGAGCTGCTGGCCGCGGACGTGGGGCAGGGCAACGCGGTGCTGGTGCGCACCGCCCGCCACACCCTCGTGTACGACACCGGGCCGGGCTACAGCAGCGAGGCCGACGCCGGCCAGCGCGTGCTGGTGCCGCTGCTGCGCGCCCTGGACGAACGGGTGGACCTCGTGGTCCTGAGCCATCGCGACAGCGACCACACGGGCGGCGCCGCGGCGGTCCTGCGCATGCAGCCGCAGGCACGGCTCCTGAGTTCGCTGGAAGCGTCGCACCCCCTGCAGGCGCTGCGCCCGTCGGAACGCTGCGTCGCCGGCCAGCAATGGGACTGGGACGGCGTCCGCTTCGAGGTCCTGCATCCGCCGGCCGCCGACTACGCGGTGCCGGGACGGCCCAATGCCATGAGCTGCGTCCTGCGCGTGGACAACGGGCGCGTCCGCGCGCTGCTGGCGGGCGACATCGAAAAGCCGCAGGAGCTGCTGCTGGCCGCGCGCGAGCCGGCGCTGCGGGCCGACTGGCTGCTGGTCCCGCACCATGGCAGCCGGACGTCCTCCAGCGATCCTTTCCTGGACGCGGTGCGGCCCGCCCTGGCCGTCGCCCAGGCCGGGTACCGCAACCGCTTCGGCCACCCGGCCGCGGAGGTCGTCCGGCGCTACGCCGCGCGCGGCATCCCGCTGGAGGTGTCGTCCGCCTGCGGCGCGCTGTCCTGGGGCTCGGTCGCACCCGCCGTGGTGCATTGCGAACGCCGCGCGCTTCCGCGCTACTGGCATCACGGGAACAACGGCGCGGATCCTTCCGGTGCATGAGCGCGCCGGCAAGGTGCCCTCGGATGGCCGGGAACTTGCTATCCTGCTCGCAGGAAAGCGCACCCATGCAGAAATTCGACGAGATGTTCGCCCAGTTGCCCGGGAACGGGCCGCTCCAGGTCCAGGCGCAGTCGCTGGGCGGCATGTCGCAGGCCCAGGTGCAGGGCGTGCGCGACCACTACCGCACCTACGCGGAATGGCTCGGGCGGCAGTCGCAGGACATCATGCGCTCGCGCCGGGAAGAGGCGGAGATGATCTTCCGCAAGGTGGGCATCACCTTCGCGGTCTACGGCGCCAAGGACGAGGACGGCTCCGGCACCGAGCGCCTGATCCCCTTCGACCTGATCCCGCGCATCATCCCGGCGGACGAGTGGCGCCGCATGGAAAGGGGCCTGGTGCAGCGCGTCACGGCGCTGAACCGCTTCGTGCACGACGTCTACCACGACCAGGAGATCGTCAAGGCCGGCATCGTGCCGCTGGCGCAGGTGACGGGCAACGCGCAGTTCCGCCAGGAAATGGTGGGCGTGGACGTACCCAACGCCATCTACTCGCACATCGCCGGCATCGACATCGTCCGGGCGGCCGACGCCAAGGGGCGCGGCGAGTACTACGTGCTGGAGGACAACCTGCGCGTGCCCAGCGGCGTGAGCTACATGCTGGAGGACCGCCGCATGATGATGCGGCTGTTCCCCGACCTGTTCAGCGCCTACAAGGTCGCGCCGGTCATGCACTACCCGGACCTGCTGCTGGAGACGCTGCGCGCCTCGGCGCCGTCGACCACCGACGATCCCACCGTGGTGGTCCTGACGCCGGGCATGTACAACAGCGCCTACTTCGAGCACGCCTTCCTCGCGCAGCAGATGGGCGTGGAGCTCGTGGAAGGCCAGGACCTGTTCGTGCGCGACAACTTCGTCTACATGCGCACGACCCGCGGGCCGCGCCGGGTGGACGTGATCTACCGGCGCGTCGACGACGACTTCCTCGATCCGCTCGCCTTCCGCCGCCAGTCCACCCTCGGCTGCGCGGGCCTGCTGAACGTCTACCGCGCGGGCAACGTGACCCTGTGCAACGCCATCGGCACGGGGGTGGCCGACGACAAGTCGATCTACCCCTACGTGCCGAAGATGATCGAGTTCTACCTGGGCGAGCAGCCGATCCTCTCCAACGTGCCCACGTACATGTGCCGCAATGCGGAGGACCTGAAGTACGTCCTGGCGCACCTGGAGGAACTGGTGGTGAAGGAGGTGCACGGCGCCGGCGGCTACGGCATGCTGGTCGGCCCGGCCGCGTCGCGCGCGGAGATCGAGCAGTTCCGCCAGGCGCTGCAGGCGAAGCCGGAGGGCTACATCGCCCAGCCGACGCTGTCGCTTTCCAGCTGCCCCACCTTCGTGGACCAGGGCATCGCGCCGCGCCACATCGACCTGCGCCCCTTCGTGCTCTCGGGCAAGGGGGTGCAGATGGTGCCGGGTGGCCTGACGCGGGTCGCGCTCAAGGAGGGGTCGCTGGTGGTCAACTCCTCGCAGGGCGGCGGCACCAAGGACACCTGGATCCTGGAAATATGACCCACCCCCGAAGCGCCTTCGGCGCCTCCCCCTCAAGAGGGCGCCCCCAGCGGCCCGGCAAAGCCGGTTCCGCGGCGGCACTGGAACGGTCCGTCCGTCCGCAGGAATCATCGCCATGTTGAGCCGCACCGCCGACCACCTGTACTGGATGGCGAGGTACACGGAACGCGCCGAAAACACCGCGCGCATGCTGGACGTCAACTACCAGACGTCGCTGCTGCCGCAATCCGCCGCCGTCTCCAAGGTCGGCTGGCAGGGCATGCTGTCCATCAGCGAGCTGATGCCCGCCTACCAGGCGCGGCACGGCGAGATCGAGCCGCAGCAGGTGATGCAGTTCATGGTGAAGGACGAGCGCAATGCGTCCTCGATCCTGTCCTGCCTGCGCGCGGCGCGCGAGAACGCGCGTGCGGTGCGGGGCTCGCTCACCACCGAGGCCTGGGAAACGCAGAACCAGACCTGGCTGGAGCTCAATCGCATGTTGCGTGCCGGCGAGTACGAGCGCGACCCGGCCCAGTTCTTCGAGTGGGTGAAGTTCCGCTCGCACCTCTCGCGCGGGGTCACCGTGGGCACGATGCTCATGGACGAGGCGCTGCACTTCATGCGCCTGGGCACCTTCCTGGAACGCGCCGACAACACGGCGCGCCTGGTCGACGTGAAGTTCCACGCGGTGCAGAGCGACTTCTTCGGCGCCGCCAGCGAAAAGGACCAGGAGTACGACTTCTATCACTGGAGCGCCATCCTGCGCAGCGTCTCCGGCTTCGAGATCTACCGCAAGGTCTATCGCGACGTGATCAAGCCGGAACGCGTCGCGGACCTGCTGATCCTGCGCGCCGACATGCCGCGCTCGCTGCACGCGAGCATGAACGAGGTGGTGAGCAACCTCTCCATGGTCGCCAACGACCAGTCGGCCGAAACCCTGCGCCGCGCCGGGCGGCTGCGCGCCGAACTGCAGTACGGGGACATCGAGGAGATCCTCGCCAACGGCCTGCACGCGTTCCTCACGCAGTTCCTCGATCGCGTGAACGACCTCGGCGTGCGCATCAGCCGCGACTTCCTCATTCCGGCCTAGGCGAGCGCAGCCAGGCGATCGCCTGCTCCTCGTCGTCGAACACGCGGACGTTGGTGCCGTTGCGCTGGGCCGCCTTCTCGCTCACGCGCGTCACGCGCTCGGGCGGCACGACGGAGGCGATGCGTTCCATGTGCGACAGGCTCGCGGCCGCCTCCTCGCCGATGCGGAACTGCTCGGCGCGTTCGAAGGGCGTCACGACGCCGCGCAGGTCCACCAGCAGCATGTCGTCCTGCCAGGCTTCGCTCTCCACGCCCAGCAGGTGGATGAGCGACAGCAGCTGTCCGAGCGAGGGCCGGCCGGTGATCGTCACGCGGACGAAGTGCGCCGTTTGGTCGATCGCGAGATCGAAGCTCATGGCACTTTCAATGTGCCAGAGGGTACGGCCTGCCGGGAGGACGGAAGTCATGCTCCCCGCGACTGCACAAGGCTGTTACCGAAGTAACGTCCTGCGCGCAGATCGTGCCGGAAGCCCGGCCGTCGACTCAGGCCTGCAAGGCGGCCAGCGAGCGCGCCAGGTTCTCGCGGGCGCGGCGCTCCAGGGCGTCGTGAAAGGGCGCCGTGGCATAGAGGCGGGGCCGCGCCAGGAAGCCCGCGAGCACGCGGGCGCGGCCGGCGCGGAACGCAGGCTCGGGCACGTGGGCATACTCCGCCCGGACCTGGCGCTCGTATTCGTCAAAGCGCGCGGCGCCCGCGCCCAGGATCGCGAGGTCGATGTCCAGCAGCAACTGCGCGTCGGGATCGTCGGCCGGCGCCTCGTGGGACGCGGTGGCCCGGACCAGGGCGGCAACGCGGTCCGCCGTGGCTTCAGGGCAGCCGGCCGCGAGGACGCTCGCACGCGCCCATTGGGCGCTCAGCTCCTCGTTGTCGGTCCGCTGCGGATCGTAGACCGCGTCATGGAACCACAGCGCCAGCGCCACCTGCCCGGGCTGGCGCGCCAGCGCGGAAGCGGCGTCCCAGTGGGCCAGGCATTCGCGCAGGTGCTGCAGCGTGTGGTAGTGGCGCTGCGGTTCGCCGTAGGCGCGCACCAGCTGGTTGAAGAGGCCGCCGTTCACCGTCTGCGCGCCCAGGGCCTCCCACATGCGCCGCCACTCTTCGGCACCGATGGTCATGGATTCCGCGCCGACTGCCGCCCCAGCGCCTCCTTCACCTCGCGTCCCAGCTCGAGCACCGCCATCGCGTAATAGCTGGACCAGTTGTAGCGGGTGATCACGTAGAAGTTCTCGGTGCCGGCGACATACGTGGGCGGGTCCCCGCCGTTCTGCAGTTCGATCAGCGCCAGCGGTCCCTTGTGTTCCAGCGCGGGGCCTTCGAGCACGGCGCCCTTCTCCTGGAACCGTTCGACGCTGAAGGTGGGCAGGATGTCGGGGGCCAGGAGTCCTTCGAGATCCAGCTTCGCGGGGTCGAAGCGCACCGGATAGAAAGCGGGCATGCCGGTTTTCCAGCCGAAGCCCTTGAAGTAGTTCGCCACGGAGCCGATCGCGTCGTCGGCGCTGCCGGCGAGATCGACGTTCTTGTCGCCGTCGTAGTCCACGCCCCAGCGCACGAGGCTGCCGGGCATGAACTGCGGCATGCCCCAGGCGCCCGCGTAGCTGCCGCGTGGCGCCAGCGGGCTGGTGCGTCCGCTGCGGTGGTGCACGAGAAACTTTTCCAGCTCGCCGCGGAAGTACTGCGCGCGTTCCTCGGCGCGCGGATGGTTCTGCGGGAAGTCGAACGCCAGCGTCGCCAGCGCATCGATCACGCGGAAGTCGCCCATCTGCTGGCCGTAGATGGTTTCCACGCCCAGGATGCCGACGATGATCTCCGCCGGCACGCCGAATTCCTGCTCGGCCCGCTCCAGGGTGGAGCGGTGCTCCTGCCAGAAGCGCACGCCGGCATTGATGCGCGTGGCGTCGATGAAGCGGCCGCGGTACGCGTTCCAGTTCTTGGGCTGGCCGGGGGGCGGCGGCTGCATGAGGCGGGTCACGACCGGCAGGTCGCGCGCCTGTCCCACCATGCGCCGCACCCATGCGGGATCGAGGTCGTTGCGTGCCGCCACGTCGTCGGCGAACTCCATCGCATCGGCGCGCGCCGCGTAGGGCGTTCCGTCGCGCTCGGGAGGCGCCTTGGCGCGGGCATGCTTCGCGCTGCGGTGCACCACCTGTTCGGCGAGGGCACCACCCGCCAGCGGCAGGGACAGCAGGAGGGCAGTGGTGAAAAGAAAGGACGGGGACATCAACGGGGCCAGGGAATCTGGTGGAATTCTCGCCGCAATGCGGACAGCGGTACGTCCGGGGCGCGCGCATAACGCTGGGCTTCCAGCTTCAGCAGCCACTGCGCCAGCGCTCGCGCTTCGGCGCCGAAGCGCGAGGTCGCCAGATTTGCGATCGCGCGCGGCGGCGCCGTGTTCCCGACCTCCAGCCCCGCCGCGCGCAGCCGCCGGCGGGCGCGGCCCAGCAGGCGCAGCCACGGATCGTGCTGCAGCCGGTCCCACCAGCTCCACACGGCGCCGGCCAGCGCAACGACGATCACCACGGCGAGCAGCACGCGGGTCAGGTCCTCCCAGCTCGGCGAGCTGAAGCCGAGGTTGCGCAGCATGTCGAGCTGCCGGCTTTGCGTGTAGTTCAGCACCCACTGGTTCCAGCCGTTGTTCATCGCCTCCCAGCCCGAGCGCAGCGCGGCCCACAGGTTCGGGCTGACGGTGCGCATGGCCGTGCCCAGCACGCCCTGAGGCGCTTGCAGGCGCTGGAAGGAGCCGGTGCGCCCCGGCGCGACCACCGAGGTCGGGTCCACGCGCACCCAGCCGCGGCCCTCCAGCCAGACCTCGGTCCAGGCGTGGGCATCGCTCTGGCGCACGATCCAGTAGCCATCGACCGGGTTGGGTGCGCCCCCCTGGTAGCCGGTGACGACGCGCGCCGGGATGTTCATGCCCCGCGCCAGCACCACGAAGGCCGACGCGATGTGTTCGCAGAAGCCCTCCTTGCGGTCAAACCAGAATTCGTCGGCCGTGTGCGCGCCGTAGACGCCGGGCGCCAGGGTGTAGGTGTAGCCGCCGGTGCGCAGGAGGCGCAGTGCGGCCTCGACCAGCGCGGCACCGTCGGCGCCGGGGTTCTCGGCGCGCAGGCGCTGCGCCAGTTCCAGCGTCCGCGGATTGAAGCCGGGCGGCAGCTGCGTGTACTCCGCGGGAAACAACGCCCGGCGGGTGGGCCCCGAGCGGAAGACGACGTGGCTCTCCGCGCGATAGCGCATCAGGTCCACGACCGGTTGCGAGACCACCCATTGCAGCTCGCTGGTCATCGCCGTCTCCAGGCCCGGCACCTGCGGCGGCCGCACGGCCGCATCGAGCGTGAGCAGCCAGGGACGGTTGTTCGGCTCCAGCGTCACCTCGTAGCGCACCGGCGCGCCCAGGCCGACCAGCTGCGGATCCGACAGGCGCAGGGGCGGGAAGCGGTTCGTGGCGTAGCGCGTCAGCACCGGCCGCCATTCGCGGCCGTCGAAGTCGCCGAACACGGGGCCGCGGAAGTACAGGTCGCTCTGGGCCGGCGGCGCGCCTTCGAAGCGCACGCGGAAGGCGATGCTTTCGTCCAGCACCAGGTCGGCCATGCTGCCCACCTGCATCTGCGCGGACAGGCCGCTGCGCCCCGTCATGGCATCGGCCGGGATGCCCCACAGCGGCGCGAAGCGCGGGAACAGCACGAACAGCACCGCCATCACCGGTGCCCCCAGCAGCGCCATCCAGGCAGCCGTCCGCGCCGCGCGCGCGAGGGGCGGCCGGCCGACGGGCATGTGCGCGTTGACCAGGGCCGTCAGCAGGCCCAGCAGCGCAACCAGCATCGCCGCCGCCACCGGCAGCGACTGCGAGAAGAAGAAGTTCGTGAGCATCGTGAAGAAGCCCAGGAAGAACACGACGAACGCATCGCGGCGCGCCCGCAGTTCCAGCGTCTTCAGCGCCAGCAGGCACACGATCAGCGTCACGCCGGGATCGCGCCCCAGCAGCGTCCGGTGGCTGGCCCAGGTGGCGAGCACCGTGCCCGCGAGCAGCGCCAGCAGCCACAGGCGGTTCGGCAGCGGCCGGCCGGCCACGGCCAGCCAGGCACGCCAGCACAGGATCGCGGCGACGCCCAGCGAACACCACAGCGGCAGGTGCGCCACGTGCGGCAGCACCACCCAGGCGATCACCGCCAGCAGGAACAGCGTGTCGCGGGTCTCCCGCGGCAGTGCCGAAAGGCGAGCGCCGACGTTCAGCACAGGGCCAGCGCCTCCAGGCAGCGGCGCTTGTGCGCTTCGCCGTTCGCCGGCGCGACCTGCAGTCCCGGCAGGCGCACGCCGTAGTCCTGCCCCAGCCGGTCGGCCTGCAGCACCCAGGCGGCGAGCCGGGACAGGCGCGCTTCACGGTCGGCGACGCCGCATTGCTGGTAGTCCAGCCACAGCTCCATGCGCTGCGCCTGCATGGTGTCGCGGCTCACCAGTTCGTCGCTCTTGGCGGCCTTCTTCCACACGACCAGCTTGAGCGGGTCGCCGCGGCGATAGGCCCGCACGCCTTCGAATTCGCCGGTGCTCTGCGCGCGTTGCACGGTCGCCCCGCCGCTGCGCGGCTCGCCGGGCGGCAAGGGGGGCGGCAGCGCCTCGGGCGCGGGATACACGAGCACCTGCGCGGCGGGCCGCCACACCGTCCACACGCGGAAGGTGCCCAGGGGAAAGCGCGTCTCCGCCGTGAGCGGCGGCACGCGGTGCAGGCCGCGGCGTTCTGGACGGAACGCCACCTGCACCGTGTTGGAGCCCTGGGCGGGCACGTCGGTCCAGCTCCAGTGGTCTTCGTGGGTCGCGTCGAGCACGGCCAGGCCGATGCCGTAGCGCGCGCTCTTGCGCGCGTTGCCCAGGATCACCGTGAGCGGGGCGCTGGCGCCCGCGAACTGCGGCGGCGGCGGCATCAGCGTCAGGGTCAGCCCGCGCAGCGTGGCATGGCACACGTGCATGCCCACGAGCGCGCAGCCCGCCAGGAGGAACGTGAGCAGGTAGCCCAGGTTCAGCTGGTAGTTGATGGAGGCGACCAGCAGCACCACCAGCGTGGCGCCCAGCATGAAGCCGGGGCGCGTCGGCAGGATGTACACGTTGCGCTGCGTGAGCGCCATCGTGTCGCTGAGGGGAAGCCGCGCCTGCCACCACTGGCGGAAGCGGCGGCGGGCATACGCCACCGGGTTGAGCGTTGTGCGTTCGGCGTTCAGCGAGGAACTGCCTGCACGCGCAACGCTGGACGCTGAACGCTCAACCGCTTTCATGGGAGCGGCACGGCCTCCAGCATCGCCCGCACCTGCTCCACCGGTCCGCGGCCCGCGTCGCCGACCGGCACGAGCCGGTGCGCCACGGTCTGGGGGAAGATGGATTGCACGTCGTCGGGCGCCACGTAGTCCCGGCCGGACAGGAGCGCCTGCGCCTTCGCCGCGCGGATCACGGCGATGCCGGCACGCGGGCTCAGGCCCTGCAGGAACCAGCGGCCGGAACGCGTCGTGGCGACGAGGTCCTGCACGTAGTCCAGCAGCGGGTCGGCTGCGTGCACCTGCAGCACCTGCTGCTGCAGGGCCTGCAGCTCGATGGGCGACAGGGTGTTGCCCAGGCGTTCCACCATGTCGCGCCGGTCGGCGCCGGAGAACAGGGCGCGTTCGGCGGCGCGGTCCGGGTAGCCCAGCGAGATGCGCATCAGGAACCGGTCCAGCTGTGACTCGGGCAGGGCAAAGGTGCCCAGCTGGTCGTGCGGGTTCTGCGTGGCGATCACGAAGAAGGGCGAGGGCAGCGCGCGCGTCTCGCCTTCGACGGTGACCTGGTGTTCCTCCATGGCCTCCAGCAGCGCGCTCTGCGTCTTGGGGCTGGCGCGGTTGATCTCGTCGGCCAGCAGCACCTGGGCAAAGATGGGGCCCGGGTGGAAGATGAAGCCTTCCCGGCCGCGGTCGTAGATCGACACGCCGGACAGGTCGCTGGGCATGAGGTCCGCCGTGAACTGCACCCGCGAGAACTGCAGCCCGAAGGCGCGGGCCAGCGCGTGGGCGAGGGTGGTCTTGCCCACCCCGGGGACGTCCTCGATCAGCAGGTGTCCCCCCGCCAGCAGGCAGGCCACGCAGTCGCGCACCTGTGCCGGCTTCCCGACGATCACCGTGTTAAGCTGGTCCAGGAGCGTTTTGAGTTTTTGTCGTGCTTCCATGAAGCGCGACCTTATCCGATATTTGGACGGAGCCGAGGCGAGCCATGGGGAAGACCGGCTATTTCACGCACCCGGATTGCAGGAGACACGAAATGGGCCGCGGGCACCCCGAGTGCCCGGAGCGCCTGGACGCGATCGAGGACCGCCTGCTGGCCTCGGGCGTGCTGGACGCGGTGGACCGGCGCGAGCCTCCGCTCGCGAGCACGCACCTGCTGGAACTGGCGCACGACCGCATGCACGTCGCGTCCATCCTCGGACTTGCCGAGGAGGTGCGGCAGCAGGAGGACGCGGGCGGCTACGACCACGTGCACATCGATCCCGACACGTCCATGAACCGCTTCAGCCTCGACGCCGCCCTGCGCGGCGCGGGCGCGGCGCTTGCCGCCACCGACGCGGTGATCGCGGGCGAGCTGGAGAACGCCTTCTGCGCCGTGCGGCCGCCCGGCCACCACGCGACGCGCAGCCGCGCGATGGGCTTCTGCATCTTCAACAACGTGGCGGTCGCGGCGCGCTATGCGCTGGAGCACCACCGCCTGCAGCGCGTGGCCGTCGTGGACTTCGACGTGCACCACGGCAACGGCACCGAGGACATCCTCTCGGGCGACGAGCGCGTGCTGATGGTGGGCATCTTCCAGCACCCCTTCTATCCGTACAGCGGCGCCGGCCCGCACGCGGACAACATGGTCAACGTGCCGGTGCCCGCGTACACCAGGGGCAACGTGATCCGCGAGCTGATCACGGACCACTGGCTGCCGCGGCTGGAAGCCTTCCGGCCGGAGATGCTCTTCGTGAGCGCCGGCTTCGACGCCCACCGCGAGGACGACCTGGGCCAGCTCGGTCTGGTGGAGGCGGACTACGCCTGGATCACCGAGCAGCTGATGGACGTCGCGAAGCGCCATGCGAAAGGCCGCATCGTGTCCTCGCTGGAAGGCGGCTACAACCTGGACGCCCTGGGGCGCAGCGTGGAAGCGCACGTGCGCAAGCTGGCCGGGGTGTGACCCGAAGCAGACCACAGGAGGGCGGGGCGATGGACCAGCCGCTGATCGAGGCGCGGGACGCGCGCGGGGTTGCCACCCTGACGCTCAACCGGCCCGCCAGTTTCAATGCCTTGAGCGAGGAGCTGCTGGCTGCGCTGCAAGGCGCGCTGGACCGGCTTGCCGGCGATGCGTCCCTGCGGGTCGTGGTGCTCGCGGCGGCCGGCAAGGCCTTCTGCGCGGGCCACCACCTCAAGGAAATGATCGCGCAACCGCAGCTGGCCTACTACCAGCGCCTGTTCGCGCAGTGCAGCCGCATGATGCTGGCGCTGCAGCAGCTGCCCGTGCCCGTGATCGCGCGAGTGCAGGGCATCGCCACCGCGGCCGGCTGCCAGCTGGTGGCCCAGTGCGACCTGGCCGTGGCGTCCATGGATGCGCGCTTCGCGGTGAGCGGCGTCAACTACGGCCTGTTCTGCGCCACGCCCAGCGTGCCCCTGCTGCGCAACATGGCGCCCAAGCAGGCGATGGAAATGCTGGTCACCGGCGAGTTCATCTCCGCCGAGGAGGCGCGGGCGCGTGGCCTGGTCAATCGCGCCGTGGCGGCGGACCGGCTCGACGCGGAAGTCGAGGCGCTGGTGCAGGCCATCCTCGCCAAGCCGCGCGAAGCGCTCGCGATGGGCAAGGAGCTGTTCTACCGCCAGCGCGAGATGGGCATCGAGGCGGCGTACCAGCTCGCGGCGCAGACCATGGCCGCGAACATGATGGAGCCGTGCGCACTGGAAGGCGTCAGCGCCTTCACGGAAAAGCGCAAGCCGGGCTGGGTACAGTCCGGGAACAACAAGTAGCGAAGCAGGGAAGGTTTGTTTCTTGGTCGAATTCGATGAGTTGATCGGTTCCCTCAGCCACCGCGGCATCGGCTGGGAAACCTTCACCCTGGTGGCGTGCCTCGCCGCCGCGTATGGCGTCTGCTGGCTCACGGGCCGGCGGCAGCCGCCCGAGTCCGTGCTGTACGGACGCCATCTCGTCGACGGCGTGCTGTTCCCGCTGCTCGCGCTGGCGTTCGCCTATTCCGCGCGCACCGCGCTCGGCGGGCTGCAACCGGTCCCGCTGTTGCGCCTCGCGCTGCCCATCCTGGTCTCGCTCACCGGCATCCGCCTGCTGGCCAACGTCTTTCCGCTGGTGTTCCCGCGCTGGCGCATGGCGACGCGGCTCGCGCAGGTCTTTTCCTGGCTGGCCTGGATCGCGGCGCTGCTGTGGATCATGGGCCTGCTGCCCGCGGTGCTCGGCGAACTGGAGAACATCCGCTTCACCTTCGGCCGCTCGCGGGTGAGCCTGCTGTCCATCCTGCAGGGCCTGCTGTCCTCGGGCATGGTGCTGGTGCTGGTCCTGTGGCTGTCGGCGGCGCTGGAGCGCAAGGTCCTGCGCGACGCGGTGAGCGACCTGTCGCTGCGCAAGGTGACGGTCAACGTGATCCGCGCCGTCCTGCTGACGGTGGGCTTCCTGGTCGCCCTGTCGGCGGCGGGCGTCGACCTCACCGCGCTGTCGGTGCTGGGCGGGGCGATCGGCGTGGGTCTCGGCTTCGGCCTGCAGAAGCTGGCGGCCAACTACGTGAGCGGCTTCGTGATCCTGACCGAGCGCAGCCTGCGCATCGGCGACACGGTCAAGGTGGACGGCTTCGAGGGCGTGGTCGCGGACATCAAGACCCGTTACACGCTGATCCGCTCGTCCGACGGCCGCGCGGCCGTGATCCCCAACGAGAAGCTGATCTCCGAGCGGGTGGAGAACCTGTCCATCGCCGATCCGCGCGTGCTGGTGTCTACCGACCTCGGCGTGGGCTACGACAGCGACCCGGACCAGGTGATCCGCATCATGGCCGACGCGGCGATGCGCACGCAGCGCGTGCTGGCCGACCCGCCGCCGGGCGCGCGGCTGGTGAACTTCGGCAGCGACGCGCTGGAGTTCCGCCTGTTCTTCTGGATCGACGATCCGCAGAACGGCACCGTCAACGTGAAGTCGGACGTGAACCTGAAGATCCTGCGGGCGGTGCGCGAGGCGGGGATCACCATTCCCTATCCGCAGCGCGTGGTGCACCTGGTGGGTCGTTCAGCGTTGAGCGTTGAGCGAGAAGACCCGCGGAACGTCGAACGCTCAACGCTCAACGCATCAGGGACGGAAGCCACAGGCTGAGCTGCGGGAACGCGATCAGCACGCCCAGCATCACCACGAGCACGAAGACGAAGGGCCAGCAGCCCCGGTAGATCGCGCCCAGGCCCACGCCCGGCAGCAGGGCGTTGAGCACGAACATGTTCATGCCCACGGGCGGCGAGATCAGCCCGATCTGCACCACCATCACGATCAGCACGCCGAACCAGACCGGGTCGTAGCCGAGCGCGACGACGATGGGGAAGAACAGCGGGATGGTCAGCAGCACCATCGTCAGTTCCTCCATCACCGTGCCGAGCACCACGTAGATCAGCATCATCGCCACGACGATCATGACGGGCGAGAGGCCGCTGCCGGTGATGAGCTCCTTCAGGTCGCCGGGCATGGTGGTGAAGTTCACGAAGTTGGCGAACAGCGTCGCCGCGATCAGCAGCGTGAACAGCATGGCGGTGGTGCGCGCCGATTCGACCAGCACTTCGGCCAGCTGCGCCAGCGACAGCCGCCGGCGCGCCACCGCGAACAGGAAGGCGCCCGCGGCGCCGATGCCGGCGCCTTCGGTGGCCGTGAAGATGCCGCCGTAGATGCCGCCCAGCACCACGACCACCAGCACCAGCACGCCCCAGATGCCCCGCAGCGCGCGCCAGCGTTCGGGCCAGCCGGTACGCGCGCCGGCAGGAGCGTGCGCCGGGTCGCGCGACGTGATCCAGGCGATGCCCATCATCATGAGCGCCGCCGAGGCGAGGCCGGGAAGCACGCCGGCGGCGAACAGCTTGCCGATGTTGGTCTCGGTGATGATCCCGTAGATCACCATGATGGTCGACGGCGGGATCATGATGCCCAGCGTGCCGCCGGCGGCGATGACGCCCATGGACAGCGTGTCGCTGTAGCCCAGCTGCTTCATCGACGGATACGCCACCTTGCCCATCGTGGCGGCGGTGGCGATGGAAGAACCGCAGATGGCGCCGAAGCCCGCGCAGGCGGCCACCGTCGCATGCGCCAGGCCGCCGCGCCGGTGGCCGATGAAGGCATAGGCGGCGCCGAACAGCTCCTGCGCGAGGCCGGCGCGCGCCACGAAATTGCCCATCAGGATGAACAGCGGGATCACCGACAGCGTGTACGCGAAGCCCGTCTCGTAGGCCACCTGCGCGGTCGAGGCCAGGGCAGGCGCCCAGCCACGCATGACGCCGATGCCGACGATGCCCACGCCGCCCATCGCGAAGGCGAGCGGCACGCGCAGCACCGCCAGCGCGAAGACGATGGCGAAGCCGACCAGCGCGGCGATCACAGCGCCACGCCCTCGCCTTCCGCCAGCGGGGCCGGTGGCCGCAGCATGAGGCCGACGTGCACCAGGCCTGCCAGGGCGCACAGCACGGCCATGCCGTAGAGGAACGGTGCCTTGGGGACCTTCAGCTGCGCGGTCGTTTCGCCGGTCGCGGCGAAGTCGCCCGCGGTCTTCCACATCAGCACGGCCAGCGCGATCAGGGCGACGGCGATGAGCAGGTCGATCAGCGCCTTCTGCAGCCGCAGCACGCGCGGCGGCAGGGACGCGTCGAGCGAATCGAACAGGACGTGCTCGCCGCGCAGCGACACCAGCGGCAGCGCGCCGAAGATCACGACCACCATCAGCAGCTCGGTCAGCTCCAGCGAGCCGGGGATGGAGTTGGCGAGGAGCTTGCGCCCGCCCACGTCGAGGAACGTGAGCACCATGATGGCGAACAGCGCGGCACCCGAAAGGGTGCCGCAAGCGAGGGCGAGGAGCTTCGCGGGCCGCAGGTCGGGCACCTTACTTCGAGGCCTTGGCGATCTCGGCGCGGAACTCGGCCAGCACCTTGGCGGGATCGGCCAGGCCCTTCGCCCGGGCGTCCGCCACCCACTTCTGCTCCAGCGGGGCCGTGCGCGACTTGACGTCGGCGACGAACTTCGCGTCGGCCTTGGTGACCTGCACGTCGTTGGCCTGCATGAGCGCGTAGGCGCGGCGGTCCACCTTGTCCCAGTTGCGGCCGAAGAGGCGCGCGGCCACCTCGCCGGAGGCGGCGTCGACCGCCTTCTTCCCTTCGGGCGGCAGCTTGTCGTACGTCGCCTGGTTCATCATGAACACGAAGCTGGTGTTGTACAGGCCGCCCGGGAAGGTGGTCGCGTACTTGATCACCTTGTCGATCTTGAAGGACTCGATGGATTCGGCCGGGAACAGCGTGCCGTCCATGACGCCGCCGGACAGCAGTTCGTAGGAATCCGGCGCCGGCTTGAGCGTGACGTTCATGCCCAGCGCCTTGCTGATCTCGTTGACCATGCCGCCGCCGACGCGCCACTTCAGGCCCTGCAGGTCCTCCAGCTTCGTCACCGCCCGCTTGGTGTTGAACACGATGCCGGGGCCGTGCGTGAAGAAGGCCAGCACGTGCACGCCGGGGTGCTCCTGCCCGAAGGCGGGGTACTTCATCGCGACGCGGTTGAAGGCCAGCGAGATGGGTTCCGACTGGTCGCCGAGGAAGGGGAACTCCGCCATCTGCGTGAGCACGAAGCGGCCCGGCGTGTAGCCGTGCACGGTGAACGATACGTCGGCCAGGCCGTTCTTCACCGCGTCGTAGGTGCCCGGCGGGTTGGCCACCGCGCGCGGCAGGACGTTGCAGCGGACCTTGCCCGACGCGTTCTTCTCGACCAGGTCGCACCATTCCTTCTGCGCGACGCTGAGCGCGTGCGTGGGAGGCACCCAGCTCGACACGGTGAGGACGGTTTGCGCACCGGCGGGCAGCGCTGCGGCAAGGCCTGCCGCGGCCGCGGAAACAAGGAGGCTGCGTTTCATCCAACGAACTCCTGTGGCTGCGAGTGCGTCGGACTGTAAGCCGGGGTCCGCGAACGCCCGGTCCTGAATTACCCGCATCGGCCGCGCGGCCGCCGGCCGCGTGCTTCATGGGGGAAAGGGTCGCGGGCGAGGCCTTCCAGCCCCTATAATGCAAAAAACGAACGATCGTTCTTTTTTCTCGTTCCCCCCGGTGGAGCGGGGGGCGGGGAGTCCTCCCCCACATAGAATTTCGGGTTTACGTGAACGTCAATTCCCCAACTCTAGGAGTGCCCCAATGAAGGTCCTGGTCCCCGTCAAGCGGGTGGTGGACTACAACGTGAAGGTCCGCGTCAAGTCGGACAACACGGGTGTGGACATCGCGAACGTCAAGATGAGCATGAACCCGTTCGACGAGATCGCGGTGGAAGAAGCGGTGCGCCTGAAGGAGAAGGGGGTCGCCACCGAGGTGATCGCCGTGTCCTGCGGCGTGCAGCAGTGCCAGGAGACCCTGCGCACGGCCATGGCCATCGGCGCCGACCGCGCGATCCTGGTCCAGACCGACGAGGAGCTCCAGCCCCTGGCCGTCGCCAAGCTGCTGAAGGCCCTGGTCGACAAGGAGCAGCCGGGCCTGGTGATCCTGGGCAAGCAGGCGATCGACGACGACTGCAACCAGACCGGGCAGATGCTGGCCGCGCTGGCGGACCTGCCGCAGGCCACGTTCGCTTCGAAGGTCGAAGTCGCCGATGGCAAGGCCAAGGTCACGCGTGAAGTGGACGGCGGCCTCGAAACGCTCGAAGTGACGCTGCCGGCGGTGATCACCACCGACCTGCGCCTGAACGAGCCGCGCTACGTGACGCTGCCCAACATCATGAAGGCGAAGAAGAAGCAGCTGGACATCGTCAAGCCCGAGGACCTCGGCGTGGACGTCAAGCCGCGCCTGAAGACGCTGAAGGTCACCGAGCCGCCCAAGCGCGGCGCCGGCGTGAAGGTGCCCGACGTGGCCACCCTGGTTCAAAAGCTCAAGACCGAAGCAAAGGTGATCTGAGATGGCTTCCCTCGTCATTGCCGAACACGACAACAAGTCCATCCGTGCCGCGACCTTGAACACGGTCACGGCTGCCGCCGCCTGCGGCGGCGACGTGCACGTCCTGGTTGCCGGCGCGAACGCGGCCGACGCCGCCAAGGCCGCCGCGCAGATCGCCGGCGTCGCCAAGGTGATCCACGCCGACGGCGCGCAGTTCGAGCACGGCTTGGCCGAGAACGTGGCCGCGCAGGTGCTGGCCATCGCCGGCAACTACAGCCACATCCTGTTCCCGGCCACCGCCAGCGGCAAGAACATCGCGCCGCGCGTGGCCGCCAAGCTGGACGTCGCGCAGATCTCCGACATCACCAAGGTCGATGCCGCCGACACCTTCGAGCGCCCGATCTACGCCGGCAACGCCATCGCCATCGTGCAGAGCGCCGACAAGGTGAAGGTGATCACGGTGCGCACCACCGCCTTCGACCCCGCGGCCGCCACCGGCGGCAGCGCCGCCGTCGAGAGCGCCAGCGGTGCCGCCGACAGCGGCAAGACCCGGTTCGTCGGCCAGGAGATCGCCAAGAGCGACCGCCCCGAGCTGACCGCCGCCAAGATCATCGTCTCCGGCGGCCGTGCGCTCGGCTCCAGCGAGAAGTTCCACGAGGTGCTCGAACCGCTGGCCGACAAGCTGGGCGCGGCCATCGGCGCCTCGCGCGCGGCGGTGGACGCGGGCTACGCACCGAACGACTTCCAGGTCGGCCAGACGGGCAAGATCGTCGCGCCGCAGCTGTACATCGCCGCCGGCATCTCCGGCGCGATCCAGCACCTGGCCGGCATGAAGGACTCCAAGGTGATCGTCGCGATCAACAAGGATCCGGAAGCGCCGATCTTCAGCGTGGCCGACTACGGCCTCGAGGCCGACCTGTTCACGGCCGTGCCGGAGCTGGTGAAGGCACTCTGAGCGCGGCACCTCCCCCACGCGGGGAGGGCGCCCGAGGATGCCGCGCCTTAAGGTGCGGCATTCCCCACATTCCCCCAGGAGATTCCCATGAGCTACCGCGCCCCCGTCAAGGACATGCTGTTCGACATCGAGCACCTGGCCGACATCGAGCAGATCGCGCAGATGCCCGGCTTCGAGGAAGCCGGCCTGGAGACGGCGCAGGCCGTCCTGGAGGAGTGCGCGAAGTTCAACGAAGGCGTGGTGGCGCCGCTCAACGTCGACGGCGACAGGAATCCTTCCAGCTGGAAGGACGGCAAGGTCACGACGACCCCCGGCTTCGCCGCCGCCTACCAGCAGTTCGCCGAAGGCGGCTGGCAGGGACTGCAGCACCCGGACGACTTCGGCGGCCAGGCGCTTCCCAAGGCGATCGGCGCGGCATGCATCGAGATGCTCAACTCCGCCAACCTGAGCTTCGCGCTGTGCCCGCTGCTCACGGACGGCGCGATCGAGGCGCTGCTCACGGCGGGCTCCGACGAGCTCAAGGCGACGTACCTGGAAAAACTGGTGACCGGCGAGTGGACCGGCACCATGAACCTCACAGAACCGCAGGCCGGCAGCGACCTCGCGCTGGTGCGCAGCCGCGCGGAGCCGCAGCCTGACGGCACCTACAAGGTCTTCGGCACCAAGATCTTCATCACGTACGGCGAGCACGACATGGCGGACAACATCGTCCACCTGGTGCTGGCCCGCATTCCCGGCGCGCCCGAGGGCGTCAAGGGCATCAGCCTGTTCGTCGTGCCCAAGTTCATGGTGAACCAGGACGGCTCGCTCGGCGCGCGCAACGACGTCCACTGCGTGAGCATCGAGCACAAGCTGGGCATCAAGGCCTCCCCGACGGCGGTGCTCCAATACGGCGACCATGGCGGCGCCGTGGGCTACCTCGTCGGCCAGGAGAACCGCGGCCTCGAGTACATGTTCATCATGATGAACGCCGCCCGCTATGCCGTGGGCGTGCAAGGCATCGCGGTGGCCGAGCGTGCCTACCAGAAGGCGGTGGAGTACGCGAAGGACCGCGTGCAGTCCCGCCCGGTCGACGGTTCCGTCAACGGTCCCGCCACCATCATCCACCACCCCGACGTGCGCCGCATGCTCATGACCATGCGCGCGAACACCGAGGGTTGCCGCGCGATGGCCAGCGTGGCCGCGGCCGCGTACGACGCCGCGCACCACCATCCCGACGCCGACGTCCGCAAGCAGAACCAGGCGTTCTACGAATTCCTGGTGCCGCTGGTGAAGGGCTACAGCACCGAGATGAGCCTCGAGGTCACCTCGCTGGGCGTGCAGGTGCACGGCGGCATGGGCTTCATCGAGGAGACGGGCGCCGCCCAGTACTACCGCGACGCCAAGATCCTGACCATCTACGAAGGCACGACGGCGATCCAGGCCAACGACCTCGTGGGCCGCAAGACGGCGCGCGACGGCGGCCAGGTGGCGCAGGCCATTGCCGGCCAGATCGAGAAGACGGAAGGCGAGCTCGCCAAGCGCGGCAGCGATGCCGCCCGCGCGGTGGCCAAGCGCCTCGCCGCTGCCCGCAAGGCTTTCCTCGACGTGGTGGGCTTCGTCGTGCAGCAGGGCAAGGGTTCGCCCAACGCGGTGTTTGCCGGCTCCGTGCCGTACCTGATGCTGGCGGGCAACCTGGTCGCCGGCTGGCAGCTGGCCCGTTCGCTGCTGGTCGCCGAGGACCTGTTGCAAAAGGGACAGGACGCGGAGTTCATGCGCGCGAAGATCGCCACCGCGCGCTTCTACGCCGATCACATCCTCGCCAAGGCCCCCGGCCTGCGCGATGCGATCGTCGAAGGCGCCGAGAGCGTCACGGCGCTGCCGCTGGAGGCGTTCTGAGTTCGCGGTGGGGTTCGCCTTCGGGCTCACCCCACCCTACCAACCGATTTCGTAGGGTGGCGGTGAGCGACAGCGAACCCCACCGAGGAGCCCTGATGTCCAAACTGCCGCCCGTCCTGCGCAACCTCCCGCTGCCCGTCATCGCCTCGCCGATGTTCATCGTCAGCACCCCGAAGCTGGTGATCGAGCAGTGCAAGGCGGGCGTCGTGGGCTCCATGCCGGCGCTCAACGCGCGGCCGGCGTCGCAGCTGGATGAATGGCTGCACGAGATCGAGGAGACCCTCGCGGCGTACAACCGCGCGCATCCCGAGGCGCCGGCCGCGCCCTATGCCATCAACCAGATCGTGCACAAGAGCAACGACCGGCTCGAGCACGACATGGAGATGGTGGTGAAGCGCAAGGTGCCGATCGTGATCACCTCGCTGGGCGCGCGGGTGGACGTCAACGAGGCGATCCACTCGTACGGCGGCGTCGTGCTGCACGACATCATCAACAACACCTTCGCGCGCAAGGCGGTGGAAAAGGGCGCCGACGGCCTGATCGCCGTCGCGGCGGGCGCGGGCGGCCATGCCGGCGTCAAAAGTCCCTTCGCGCTGGTGCAGGAAATCCGCGACTGGTTCGACGGCCCGATCGCGCTGTCGGGCGCCATCGCCAACGGCGGCGCCATCCTGGCGGCGCAGGCGATGGGCGCGGACTTCGCGTACATCGGCTCCGCCTTCATCGCGACGCACGAGGCGCGCGCGACCGACGGCTACAAGCAGGCCATCGTGGAAGGCTCCTCGGACGACATCGTCTACTCCAGCCTGTTCACCGGCGTGCACGGCAACTACCTGAAGTCCAGCATCCGCAACGCGGGCCTGGACCCGGACCAGCTGCCCGAGAGCGACCCGAGCAAGATGAGCTTCGGCGGCGGGGAAGGCAGCAAGAAGGCCTGGAAGGACATCTGGGGCTCGGGCCAGGGCATCTCCGCCGTGAAGGAAGTGGTGCACGTGGCCGACCTCGTCGCGCGCCTGAAGCGCGAATACGCCGAGGCGCGCGGCCGCCTGGCGCTGCCGTCCCTCGCGACCGCCTGAGCCGTTCCGTCCGCCGCGTCCCTGCGGCCCGCGCGGGCTTCTCCCGCCTGCATCCTGGTGGCATACTGGATGCATGAACAGTATCGACCGGAGCACCGACACGCGGGTCGAGGAGGTGCGCGTGCCGCTCGCGGCCGTCAAGGGCCGGGGCACGAACAGCCGCATCCCGCACCGCTTCGAAAGCGACAGCCGCGAAGGCTTCGATGACGGCTGGGAGCACGACGAGCAGGGTGCGGCGCCGCCCCGCACCGAGGTGATCTGGGAGACCGCCAAGAGCCTCATCGCGAGCAACGACTCGCCGGACATCCACTTCGACAAGTCCATCAACACCTACCGCGGGTGCGAGCACGGCTGCATCTACTGCTACGCGCGCCCCACGCACAGCTACCTGAACCTCTCGCCGGGCCTCGACTTCGAGACGAAGATCATCGCCAAGCGCAATGCCGCGGAGCTGCTGCGCGAAGAGCTGCGCAGCCGGTCCTACCGGCCCTCGATGATCGCCCTGGGTACCGCAACCGACTGCTACCAGCCCGTCGAACGCGAGCTGCGCCTCACGCGCGGCGTCATCGAGGTGCTGAAGGAGGCGAAGCATCCCTTCGGCCTGGTCACCAAGTCCAGCGGCGTCGAGCGCGACCTGGACCTGATCGCGCCGATGGCGCACGAGGGCTTGGCGGCGGTCTACGTGACGATCACCACGCTGGACGCGGACCTGGCGCGCAAGCTCGAGCCGAGGGCCGCCGCGCCGCACCGTCGCCTGCGCATCCTGCGCACGCTGGCCGAGCAGGGCATTCCCTGCGGCGTGAGCCTGGCGCCGCAGATCCCCTTCCTCAACGACGACATGGAGCAGGTGCTCGAAGCGGCGTGGGAGGCCGGTGCGCGCGAGGCCTTCTACCACGTGATCCGCCTGCCCTGGGAGGTGGCGCCGCTGTTCCGGCAATGGCTGCAGACGCACTATCCGCAGCGGGCGGACCGCGTGATGCACCGCATCCAGGAAATGCGCGGCGGCAAGGACTACGACAGCGACTTCGCCACCCGCATGAAGGGCTCGGGTGCCTGGGCGGACCTGGTGAAGCAGCGCTTCGTGAAGACCGCGAAGCGGCTGGGCTTCAACGCCAAGAAGCAGGACTTCCGCACCGACCTGTTCCGCCCGCCGGCGCCGGTGGGGCAGGGCACCCTGTTCTGAGCCACCCCGCGGCGCGTTCAGCGCGCGAGGACCACGCCGCCGGCCAGGGCGGCGGCACCGAGGACGGCGCCCCAGATGTTGGACTTCAGCTGCAAGGGGCCGGAGAGGCGGCGCGGCTGCGCGTTCCAGGTCGCGACGATGGGCAGCAACGCCAGCACCACCATGAACACCAGGCCCTGCAGGCGCAGGAAGCTGGCCCAGCCCGGAAGCCAGGTGCGCACCGGCCCCTGCCACAGCGCCTCGATGGGCAGCTGCTGGCTCCAGAGGCCGTTGGCGCACAGCGCGCCGGCGATCAGGGCCAGCGTCAGCGCCGGCTTGATGGTGCGGCGCCACCCGAGGAGGCTGAGGAACACGCCGGCCGAGCCGCCGATCAGGAGCACGGAGGCGAGGGTGTTGCGCCAGTCGTCCGTGCGTTGCAGGAGGAAGCGCCAGACACCGACGTTGCAGGCGAACGCCAGCCACAGCGTGCCCCACAGCACCTGCCGCACCGGATGCGGACGCACGCGTGTCTCCCCCGGCATGAGGATGGTCGAGTAGCCGGTCGTGCGGAACAGGCGGAGGGCCATGGGGGGATTGTGGACTTCGACCCTCCATTTGGCACCAGCCGTGCGCAAGCTCCCGCGCCGGGTGTCCTGCGGCCACCACAGTTCGTCGGCCCGCCGTCATCCCGCGAAGGCGGCGATCATCGTCATCCCCGCGGAGGCGGGGATCCAGGGCGTCCAAGGAAAAAGCGGCCGGCGGCCGCTTTCTCGAAAGCCCTGGACCCCCGCCTGCGCGGGGGTGACGGAACTCACGCGCTGAAGAACCCCTTCAGTTTGTGGCTCCGGCTAACAAGCCCTTCGGGCAGTTGTTACCCTTCGCCGAAAACTGCGGGCTTCCACGCGCTCACGCGCTGAAGAACCCCTTCAGTTTGTCCGCCCACGACTCCTCGCTCGGCGAGTGCTTTGCGCCCCCCTTCTTCAGCGATTCATCGAGCTCCTTGAGCAGCTTGCGCTGGTGCTCCGTGAGCTTCACCGGCGTTTCCACTGCGATGTGGCAGTAGAGGTCGCCGGGATAGGTGGAACGCACGCCCTTGATGCCCTTGCCGCGCAGGCGGAACTGCTTGCCGGCCTGGGTGCCTTCGGGGATGTCGATCGCGGCCTTGCCGTCCAGCGTCGGCACGTCGATCTCGCCGCCCAGCGCCGCCCGCGCGATGCTCACCGGCACCACGCAGTGCAGGTCGTCGCCGTCGCGCTCGAAGATCGCGTGCTTCCTCAGCCGGATCTCGATGAACAGGTCGCCCGGCGGTCCGCCGTTGGACCCCGGCTCGCCGTTGCCGGCGCTGCGGATGCGCATGCCGTCGTCGATGCCGGCGGGGATCTTCACTTCCAGCGTCTTCTGGCGCTTGACCTTGCCCTGGCCATGGCAGGTCTGGCAAGGCTCGGGAATGATCTTGCCGGTGCCGCGGCAGTGCGGGCAGGTCTGCTGCACGCTGAAGAAACCCTGGCGCATCTGCACGACGCCCGCGCCCTGGCAGGTGGTGCAAGTCTTGGCCTGGGTGCCCGGCTTGGCGCCGCTGCCGTGGCAGGTCTCGCATTCGTCCCAGGACGGGATGCGGATCTGCGCGTCCTTGCCCTTGGCCGCTTCCTCCAGCGTGATCTCCATCGCGTAGGAAAGGTCGCTGCCACGGTACATCTGCCGGCCGCCCCGCGCGCCGCCCGCGCCGCGGGCCTGGCCGAAGATGTCGCCGAAGATGTCGCCGAACGCCTCCGCGAAGCCGCCGAAGCCTTCCGCGCCGGGGCCGCCACGCATGTTCGGGTCCACGCCGGCATGGCCGTACTGGTCGTACGCGCCGCGCTTCTCCGCGTCCGAGAGCATCTCGTACGCTTCCTTGGCCTCCTTGAAGCGCGCTTCGGCGTCCTTGGCGCTGTCCCCCTGGTTGCGGTCAGGGTGGTACTTCATCGCCAGCTTGCGATAAGCCTTCTTGATCTCGTCCTCGGACGCGTTCTTGGGAACGCCGAGGACTTCGTAGTAATCGCGTTTCGTGGCCATTCGTTGTTTGGCGTTGAGCGTTAAGCGTTCAGCGAATTGCGCAACCCGTTGATCAAGCCGTACAGGCGCTCGAACGTCGAGTCGATTGCTTCCTCACCAGCACAAAAACCCAATTCCTGCGCGAGCAAGTACTGGGTTTGGAGTTCATTGAGCGAGCCTCGTGCAATGGTGACGAACTGAGCGAAGTCGCGCTTCGTCGAACGTCCAGCTCCTTCTGCAAGATTGGAGGGAATGGAAACAGCGGAGCGGCGCAATTGCGAGGTCAATCCAAAAACTTCCGATTTCGGAAAGTCCTCCGTGAGCTGGTACATCCGCTTGGCGAGCTCGAAAGGCACTTGCCAAGCGACCAGCTCACGGTAGTTGCGCACGCTCAACGCTCAACGCTGAACCCTCAACCCTTCTTTACTTCCTTCACTTCGGCGTCCACGACGTTGTCGTCGTTCGCCGGGCCGGAGGAGGCTTGCTCCGCTCCGGCGCCACCGGCAGCCTGGGCGCCAGCGCCCGCCGCCGCTTCCTGCGCCTTGTACATCTGCTCGCCCAGCTTCTGGCTGGCGGCCATCAGCGCGTTGGTCTTGGCCTCGATCTGCTCCTTGTCTTCCGACTTGAGCACTTCTTCCAGTTCCTTCGCGGCGGCCTCGATCTTGGACTTCTCGCCCGCGTCGATCTTGTCGCCGTACTCGGCGAGGCTCTTGCGCACGCTGTGCACCATCGCCTCGCCCTGGTTGCGGGCCTGCACGATCTCGAGCTTCTTCTTGTCCTCGGCGGCGTTGACCTCGGCGTCCTTCACCATCTTCTCGATCTCGGCTTCGGAGAGGCCCGAGTTCGCCTTGATGGTGATCTTGTTCTCCTTGCCCGTGCCCTTGTCCTTGGCGGACACGTGCAGGATGCCGTTGGCGTCGATGTCGAAGGTCACCTCGATCTGGGGCAGGCCGCGCGGAGCCGGCGGAATGCCTTCCAGGTTGAACTCGCCCAGCAGCTTGTTGCCCAGCGCCATGTCCCGCTCGCCCTGGTAGACCTTGATCGTCACGGCCGGCTGGTTGTCGTCGGCGGTCGAGAAGGTCTGCGCGAACTTGGTCGGGATCGTGGTGTTCTTCTTGATCATCTTCGTCATCACGCCGCCCAGGGTCTCGATGCCCAGCGACAGCGGGGTGACGTCCAGCAGCAGCACGTCCTTGCGCTCGCCCGAGAGCACCTGGCCCTGGATGGCGGCGCCGACGGCCACGGCCTCGTCGGGGTTCACGTCCTTGCGCGGCTCCTTGCCGAAGAATTCCTTGACCTTGTCCTGCACCTTGGGCATGCGCGTCATGCCGCCCACCAGGATCACGTCCTGGATGTCGTTGACGGACACGCCGGCGTCCTTGATCGCGATCTTGCAGGGCTCGATCGTGCGCTGGATCAGTTCGTCCACCAGCGCTTCCAGCTTGGCACGCGTCAGCTTGATGTTCAGGTGCTTGGGACCGGTGGCATCGGCCGTCACGTACGGCAGGTTGATGTCGGTCTGCGTGCTGTTGGACAGCTCGATCTTCGCCTTCTCAGCGGCTTCCTTCAGGCGCTGCAGGGCCAGCACGTCGTTCTTCAGGTCGACGCCCTGTTCCTTCTTGAACTCGGTGACGATGTAATCGATGATGCGCTGGTCGAAGTCCTCGCCGCCCAGGAACGTGTCGCCGTTCGTGGAGAGCACTTCGAACTGCTTCTCGCCTTCCACGTCCGCGATCTCGATGATCGAGATGTCGAAGGTGCCGCCGCCCAGGTCATAGACGGCGATCTTGCGGTCGCCCTTGCCGTGCTTGTCCAGGCCGAAGGCCAGGGCCGCGGCGGTGGGCTCGTTGATGATGCGCTTGACGTCCAGGCCCGCGATGCGGCCGGCGTCCTTGGTGGCCTGGCGCTGCGAGTCGTTGAAGTAGGCGGGCACCGTGATCACGGCTTCCGTCACTTCCTCGCCGAGGTAGTCCTCGGCGGTCTTCTTCATCTTGCGCAGCACTTCGGCGGAGACCTGCGGGGGCGCCAGCTTCTTGCCGCGCTCTTCCACCCAGGCATCGCCGTTGTCGGCGGCCACGATCTTGTAGGGCATCAGGTCGATGTCCTTCTGCACTTCCTTCTCGGTGAACTTGCGGCCGATGAGGCGCTTCACCGCGTAGAAGGTGTGCTTGGGGTTCGTGACGGCCTGGCGCTTGGCGGAAGCGCCCACGAGGATCTCGCCGTCTTCCTGGTAGGCCACGATCGAAGGCGTCGTGCGCGCGCCTTCCGAGTTCTCGATGACCTTGACGTTGTTGCCTTCCATGATGGCAACGCACGAGTTCGTCGTGCCCAGGTCGATGCCGATGATCTTTGCCATTTGTGCTCTCCTAATTCCTAATCTGTGCGCCCTCGGGGGCTGTGAACCAGTCTGTTGGCTAGTTGTGGATATCTTGTGGGGGATTCAAGGCCGCGCTTGGCCCTATTTCGGCGCCGTCACGGTCACGAGGGCGGGGCGCAGGATGCGGTCGGCGATGGAGTAGCCCTTCTGCAGGACCGTCACGACGGTATTGGGCTCCTGGTCGGCCGGCACCACGGAAATGGCCTGGTGCTGGTGCGGGTCGAACTTCGTTCCCGCGGCAGGATGGATCTCGAGGATCTTGTTGCGCTCCAGGGCGGACTTCAGCTGGCGCAGGGTCGCCTCGGCGCCGGCGCGGATCTGGTCCGCGGTCTGGTCCTGGTGGTGCAGGCCGGCTTCCAGGCTGTCGACCACGGGCAGCAGGCTCTCGGCGAAACCTTCCAGGGCGAACTTGCGGGCCTTGGAGATTTCTTCCTCGGAGCGGCGGCGGACGTTCTGCATCTCGGCCTGGGCACGCATGAACTGGTCCACCAGTTCCGCGTTCTTGGCGCTGAGCGTGGCCACCTGGGCCTGCCAGTCCTGCTCGGACGGGTGGCCGGCGTCGTTGGCGGCCGCATCGGCAGCGGCGTCCTGGGGCTGTTCGTTCTCGGTGGGGATGTCGTCGGACATGGGGGAAATCGCTTGGTTTTCTCGGTCGCCGGAGGAGCTTGGGGCGGGAAAGCCCTTTTCAACCCGGGGGCATGAAAAATTCCGGGGTTCCGGGGGGCGCGGTGGGGTTCGCTGCGCTCACCGCCACCCTACAGGATCACCGGTTGTTTGTAGGGTGGAGGTGAGCGCAGCGAACCCCACCGAGCGCCTCAGCGCGTCTCCAGCAACTCGACGTCGAACTTCAGCGTCGCGTTGGGCGGGATCACGCCGCCCGCGCCGCGGGCGCCGTAGCCCAGTTGCGGCGGGATGAGCAGGGTGCGCTTGCCGCCCACCTTCATGCCCGCCACGCCTTCGTCCCAGCCGCGGATCACCATGCCCGCGCCGAGGGAGAACTCGAACGGGTCGTTGCGGTCGCGGCTGGAGTCGAACTTGGCGCCCTGGACGCCGTTGTTGTACAGCCAGCCGGTGTAGTGCACGCGCACGTCCTGGCCGGACTTCGCCTCGGGGCCGCCGCCCACGAGTTCGTCTTCGTACTGCAGGCCGCTGGGGGTGGTGATCATGTTGTTCTTCCGTGAGGGTTGGAGCCCAGGCTCCTAGAGCAGGCCGCGGCGGGCGAGGTCGCGCATGAGCGCGGTGACGCCATAGCGCCACGGGGCGATCCGGTCACTCGTGTTGACGCGGTTGACGAGTGTACCGAGCCGCGGCGTGGAAATGGCCACGATGTCCCCGACGGCATGGGTGAAGCCCTGGCCGGGCGCGAAACGGTCCTGCACGGGTGCGAACATGGTGCCCAGGAACAGCACCAGGCCGTCCGGGTACTGGTGGTTGGGCCCGATGGCGTGCTCGACCAGCTGCAGCGGGTCGCGGCTGATCATCTTCAGGCTGCTGGAGCCTTCCATGCGGAAGCCCTCCGGACCCAGCACGAGCATCGACAGGTCGGCCTGCCGCACGTCGGCGATGCCGAAGTGCGCGTCGAACAGGCGGATGAAGGGCCCGATCGCGCAACTCGCGTTGTTGTCCTTGGCCTTGCCGAGCAGCAGGGCGCTGCGGCCCTCGAAGTCGCGCAGGTTGACGTCGTTGCCCAGGGTCGCGCCGACGGTCTCGCCGCGGCTGTTGACCGCCAGCACGATCTCGGGCTCGGGGTTGTTCCACTCGCTGCGCGGATGGATGCCGATCTCCGCGCCGCTGCCCACCGAGCTCATGGGCTGCGACTTGGTGAAGATCTCGGCGTCGGGGCCGATGCCCACCTCCAGGTACTGCGACCAGATGTTCTTCGCCTGCAGCACCTTCTTCAGCTGCGCGGCCTCGGGCGAGCCGGGGCGCACCTTGGAGAGGTCGTCGCCGATCACGGCCACCACTTCCTTGCGCACGGACTCGGCCAGCGCCGGGTTGCCGCGTGCCTGCTCCTCGATCACGCGCTCCAGCATGGAGGCGACGAAGGTCACGCCGGAGGCCTTGACCGCCTGCAGGTCGCAGGGCGCGAGCAGCCACGGTGCGTCGTCGACGCGCGCGTCGGGACTGCTGTTGGCCAGCACCTCCCGGACCGGGCCGAGGACCGCGCCCTGGTGGGCGCGCACGGCTGCAGCCGCGTCGGGCAGCTCCAGCAGGGCGCTGCTGGTCGGCGCGAGCCGGGAAAGGTCCACCAGCGCGTCGCCCTCGACCTTGACGAGGACGGGGCCCTGGCCCTCGAGCCACACCCGGCCGACGAGGGTGGCCTGCTGCGCATCGGCGGGCAGCGTCGCCTTGAGGAAGTCTTGCATCAGGTCGACTGTTGTTTCTTCTTCGCCTGGGCGGCCACCCACTTGGCGGCAAAGGGCTGCAGGTCGGCCAGGCGCTTCAGGAGATCGGTGCCGCTCGTGGTCACACTGTAGCCGTCCCCGTTGTGCTGCATGAGGCCGGCTTCCCGCAATTCCTTGATCCGCGTGTTGAGGGTGTTGGGCGTGATGCCGCCCACGCTGTCCTGCAGCAGGCGGAAGGTCTGCGGATGGCCGTCGCGCAGGGCCCAGAGCACCCGCATGGCATAGCGCGCCTCCAGCAGCGCGAGCAGCTGGTTGATGGCGACGTTTTCCTTGGGGCTCATGGGCGGGGTGTGCGGTTCCTGCCGTCCGGCGGACCGGAGGGGGAGAGGCAGTGTACGCAGCCCTCGCTACACAAACAATAGCAGCGTGACAACGGCGCAACGCGGCGCCGCGGCGGGTTTACCCGGGGAGGTAGATCTTCTTCAGCAGCGTGATCAGCGTGCGCAGCTCCGCCGGGCTCAGGCGCGAGGCGAAGTCGGCTTCCAGTTCCGCCGCGGTTTTTTCCGCGTCGCGCATCAGCTTCTCGCCCGGCCCCGTGAGGTGCAGGCCCATCGCCCGGCCGTCGCGCGGATGCGGCATGCGGTCGACCAGTCCGCGCTTCTCCAGCGTGTTGACCATGCCGACCAGGTTGGGCGGCAGGATGCCCAGCGCTGTGCACAGCTGGCGCGACGTGATGCCGGGGTTGTGCCGCACCAGCGAGAGCACGGAGAAATCCACGGGCTTCAGCGCGAAGGGTTCCATCCGCTGCACGAACACGTCGATCACCGCCAGCGCGGCGCGGCGTGCGTTGTAGCCCAGGAGCGTCTCGAGGAAGCGGGTGTCGACTTCCTCGACGGCGGGCGGGGGCGAACTGCGGGCGGGAACTGCGGGCCTTGGCATGGTTCAGGCGTGGGCGGGACGGGAGGGGACGGCGGCCTGGGCGCACTGCGTGCGCAGGATGGCCAGGCGCATGTCGAACTCGGGCAGGATGCGCAGCCGAGCCGCGGCGTGGGGCGCGGACCAGCGCGGGCCTGCGGCTTCCGGCGCTTGCGCAATGCGCTGCCAGGCCCAGGCGAAGAGCGCCAGGCCGACGGCGCGCAGGTAGTCGTCCGCCGCTTCGCAGGGCAGGGTGTCGGCGTGCGCCGACGCCGCGACGAGTTCGCCGGTGACCGCGCGCAGGGCGGCGAAGCGCGCAACCACCTCGGCGTCGGCGCGCGCGTCGAGATCGGCAGCCAGTCCGTCGAGGACGGCGAACAGGGCCTGCCCGCCGTCGCACAGCACCTTGCGCACCAGCAGGTCGATCGCCTGGATCTCGTTGGTGCCTTCGTAGATCATGGGGATGCGGGCGTCGCGCACGATCTGCTCGATGCCCCATTCCTTCACGTAGCCGTGGCCGCCGAAGACCTGCAGGCAGCGGCTCGCGCCGGTGAAGCCCTGCTCGGTACACAGTGCCTTGAGCACGGGCGTGAGCAGGCTGCACCATTGCTGCGCGCTGGCGCGGCGCTGTGCGTCCGGATGGTGGCGCGCGAGATCGAGCTCGATGCCGGTGCGGTAGGCCAGCACGCGCAGGCCGTCGACCCAGGCGCGCTCGGTGTCCAGGATGCGTTGCACCGCGGGGTGGCGGATGATGGGATCGGCGGCGCCGGTGCCCCGCAGCGCGCCGGGTGCGCGCATCTGCGTGCGCTCCAGCGCGTAGGCGTGCGCCTTCTGCCAGGCGGCGTCCAGCAAGCCGATGCCCTGCAGCGCGACGTGCAGGCGCGCCGCATTCATCATCACGAACATGGCGGTGAGCCCGCGGCCCGGTTCGCCGACGCGCCAGCCGGCGGCGTCGTCGAAGCGCAGCACGCAGGTGGGGCTGCCGTGCAGGCCCATCTTCTCCTCGATGCGCTCGCATACGACGGCGTTGCGCTCGCCGGCGGGCAACACCTTGGGTGCGAGGAACAGCGACAGGCCCTTGGGGCCGGCCGGCGCGCCCGGCTCGCGCGCGAGCACCAGGTGCACGATGTTGTCCGTCAGGTCGTGCTCGCCGCCGGAGATGAAGATCTTGGTGCCGCGCAGGCGATGGCTGCCGTCGGCCTGCGGCAGGGCCTGCGTGCGCGCGAGGCCCAGGTCGCTGCCCGCCTGCGGCTCGGTGAGGCACATCGTGGCGAGCCACTCGCCGCTGGCGATCTTCGCGAGGTAGCGCTCCTTCAGCTCCGCACTGCCGTGGTGCCTGAGGCACTCGTAGGCGCCATGCAGCAGGCCGGGCGCCATCGTCCAGCCGTGGTTCGCGGCGCTCAGGTTTTCGTACAGCACGCCTTCCAGCACCCAGGGCAGGCCCTGGCCGCCGTCCTCGGGTGCGCACGCGAGCGCGGGCCAGCCCGCCTGCCAGAAGGCGCGGTAGGCATCGGCGAAGCCGGGCGGGGTGGTGACCTTGCCGTCCGCGAAGCTGCATCCCGGGTGATCGCCCACGGCCTGCAGCGGCGCGACGACCTCGCCGACGAACTTGCCCGCCTCCTCCATCACCTGTTCGATCAGGCCTTCGTCGGCCTCGGCGAAGGCGGGCAGCGAGGGCAGCACGGCGCCCGCGTGCAGCACGTCGAGCAGGAGAAAGCGCTGGTCTTCGACCGGCGGATGGTAGGCATTCATGGGGTCCTCAGTGCGCCGGCGTGGCGGCGCGCGCGGCCCCCAGGTAGGTCTCGATCACGCGCGGATCGTCCGCCAGCGCGCGCGCCGGGCCCTGCATGCTGATCTCGCCGGTCTCCAGCACGTAGCCGTGGTCGGCCACCTGCAGTGCCGCGCGGGCGTTCTGCTCCACGAGCAGGATGGACACGCCTTCCTGCCGCAGCCGCTGGATGATCGTGAAGATCTCGCGCACCACGAGCGGCGCGAGGCCCAGGCTGGGCTCGTCCAGCATCAGCAGCTTGGGCTGCGACATCAGCGCGCGGCCCACGGCAAGCATCTGGCGCTCGCCGCCCGAGAGCGTGCCGGCGAGCTGGGTGCGCCGTTCCTTCAGGCGCGGGAACAGTTCGTAGACGCGGTCCAGGCCGGACTTCCAGTTCGCCACCCGCAGCTTCATGGGACGGAAGCCGCCCAGCAGCAGGTTGTCCTCGACGGGCATGGTGCCGAACAGTTCGCGCTTCTCGGGCACCAGGGCCAGGCCCAGCATCACGCGTTCTTCCAGCGTGGTGTCGGCGAGGTCCTGGCCGTCGAAGACGATGCGGCCGCGCGAGGGCAGCAGGCCCATGAGGGCGTTCAGCGTCGTCGACTTGCCGGCGCCATTGGGGCCGATCACGGTCACGACCTGGCCCTTGGCCAGTTCGAAGTTCAGCCCTGTCAGCACTTCGGCGCGGCCGTAGCCGGCATGCAGGCCGCTGACCTGGAGCAAAGGCGTGGTGCTCATGTCAGTGCTCCGTTCCCAGGTAGGCGGCGCGGACTTGCGGGCTGGCCTGCACCTCGCCCGGCGTGCCTTCCATCAGCTTGGTGCCGAACTCCATCACCACGATGCGGTCGGTGAGGCCCATGACGAATTCCATGTCGTGTTCCACCAGCAGCAGGCTCATGCCTTCGCCCTTCAGCTGGCGCAGCACGTCGGCCAGCGCCTGCTTCTCCTTGTGCCGCAGGCCCGCCGCGGGCTCGTCCAGCAGCAGCAGGTCCGGGTCGGTGCACAGCGCGCGGGCGATCTCCATCAGGCGCTGCGGGCCGAGGGCCAGGTTGCCCGCCAGCTCGTTCATGCGGTCGGCCATGCCGATGCGCGCCAGCTGGCGTTCGGCCTCGGCGAACAGGCGCCGCTCCTCCTCGCGGTCCAGGCGCAGCATGGCGCGGGTGGTGCCGCTGGTGCCGCGCAGGTAGCCGCCGAGGGCGACGTTCTCCAGCACCGTCATCTCGGGGATCATCTTCACGTGCTGGAAGGTGCGCGAGATGCCGCGGCGCGCGATCTCGCGCGAGGGCAGGCCCCCGATCGCATCGCCGCGCCAGCGCACCTGGCCGCCCGAGAGCGACAGCACGCCGGTGATCAGGTTGAAGGTCGTGGACTTGCCGGCGCCGTTGGGGCCGATCAGGCCGACGATGTCGCCGGCGCGGATCTCGAAGCTGACGTCGTTCACCGCGGTGAGCCCGCCGAACTGCTTGCGCACGGTCTCCACCTGCAGCAGCTGCTGGCCGCGCTCCGGCTTCGCGCGTGCGGGCAGGGGCGCGGCGCCATCCCAGTCGCGCTTGCGCTCGCCGCGCGGGAGCCACTTCTGCACGAAGGTCCAGAGGCCGTCGGGCGCGTACTTCAGCACCACGATCAGGATGACGCCGAAGACGATCGTCTCGAAGTTGCCGCTGCTGCCGATCAGCCGGGGCAGCAGCACCTGCAGCTGGTCCTCGAGCAGCTTGACGACGGCGGCGCCGAGGAAGGCGCCCCACACGTGGGACACGCCGCCCAGCACCGCCATGAACAGGTACTCGATGCCCTTGGCGAGCGAGAAGGGCGTCGGGTTGATGGCACGCTGGAAATACGCGAACAGCCAGCCGGACACGGCGGCGAGCACCGCGGCCAGCACGAACACCACCAGCTTGTAGCGGAAGGTGGAAATGCCCATGGCTTCCGCCATCGTGGCGCCGCTGCGCAGCGACCGGATCGCGCGGCCGGGCCGGGAGTCGAGCAGGTTGGCGCAGCCCCAGGCGGCGAGCAGGGCGATCACCCAGATCAGGACGTTGAGGCCGCGTCCGGTGCCGAGGTCGACGCCGAAGATCTTCAGCGTCGGCACGCCCAGGATGCCGTCGTACTTGCCCAGCCACTCCATGTTGCCCATGGCGTAGTAGAGGGCCAGGCCCCAGGCGATGGTCGCGAGCGGCAGGTAGTGGCCCGACATGCGCAGCGTGATCGCACCGAGCGCCAGCGCGGCGACGACGGCGATCGCGACGCCCACCAGCAGCGCCAGCCAGGGCGAGGCGTGCAGGTTCACGGTCATCGCCGCGGCGGTATAGGCGCCCACGCCGACGAAGGCGGCCTGGCCGAAGGAGGTGAGCCCGGCGACGCCGGTCAGCAGCACCAGCCCCAGCGCCACCAGCGCGTACAGGCCGATGTAGTTGCTCTGGGTGATCCAGAAGTCCGGCACGGGCAGCGCCGGCAGGAGCAGCATCACCAGCGCGAAGACGGGGAAGGCGTAGCGGCGCATGTCAGTGCTCCTCCCCATGCGGGTCGGACAGGGACCGCCACAGCAGCACTGGCAGGATCGCCGAAAAGACGATGACCTCCTTGAACGCGCTGGCCCAGAAGGAGCCGAAGCTTTCCAGCAGGCCGACGCCCAGGGCGCCCGCCAGCGCCAGCGGGTAGCTGGCCAGGCCCGCGAACACGGCGGCGACGAAGCCCTTGAGGCCGATCAGGAAGCCGCTGTCGTAGAAGATGGTCGTGGTCGGCCCGATCAGGAGCCCGGACAGCGCGCCGATCAGCGCCGCCATCAGGAAGGCGAGGCGGCCGGCGCCGGCGGAGGAGATGCCCATGAGGCGGGCGCCGGAGCGGTTGACGGCGGTGGCGCGCAGCGCCTTGCCGGTGAGGGTGCGTTCGAAGAACAGGTACAGCAGCACGATCAGCGCCAGCGAGGCGGCGAAGATGATCACGGTCTGGCCGGTGAGGGCCAGCGGCCCGACGGAGAAGCGCGTGTCCCAGAAGCTCGGGTTGCGGAAGCCTTCGGCGCCGAAGAAGAACAGGCCGAGGCCCACCAGGGCGAAGTGCACGCCGACGGAGATGATCAGCAGGACCAGCACCGAGGCGTCGGCCAGCGATTCGTAGGCGAGGCGGTAGATCAGCGAGCCGAACGGCGTGACCAGGGCCAGCGTCAGCAGCGCTTGCACGGCGAGCGGAAAGCCCCTGGGCGCGGCCCAGACGGCGATGGCCGATGCGATGACGGGCCAGGCGAGCGTGCGCGCGAGCTGCTTCGCGATGCGGGGAGCCGGCAGGTGGTGCCGCACGCCCTCGACGAGGTCGGCGATCGCGGCCAGCACGGCCAGCACCAGCAGGAACCAGACCGTGCCCGGCACCTTGCCGGCCTGGAACAGGGCCAGGGTGAGGGCGCCGAAGGCGACGAACTCCCCCTGGGGAATGAAGATGACGCGGGTGACGGCGAACACCAGCACGGTGGCCAGGGCCAGCAGCGCGTACACCGCGCCGTTGGTGAGGCCGTCCAGGGCCAGGATGCCGGCGATGGAGAGATCCATTCTCGTTATGCGTTGAGCGTTGAGCGTTGAGCGTTGAGCGAGAAAAAGCAGGCGCCCGGCGCGAGCCACGCTCAACGCCGAACGCCCGACGCTCAACCTGTCGTGCTTACTGCACCACCACGAACTTGCCGTCCTTCACCTGCAGCATCACGCCCGTCTCGTTCGTGTAGCCCCAGTGGTCGGTGGCGGTCCAGTTCATCACGCCGTGCGAGAAGATCGTGCGGCCCATGCCTTCCATGGCGTCGCGCAGCGCGGTGCGGAACTCCTGCGTGCCGGGCTTGCCCTTCTTCAGGGCGACCGGGACGATCTTCTCCATCACGATCTGGAAGTCGTAGGAGTGGCCGGCGAACTGGTTGCGCGAGCCGGGGCCGTTGGCCTTCTCGTACTTGGTGACGAAGTCGACGGAGGCCTTCTTGGACGGATGGCTGTCCGGCAGCTGCTCGGCGACGATCGCGGGACCGGAGACGACGTAGGTGCCCTCGACGTCCTTGCCGCCGATGCGCACCAGGTCCGGCGTGGCCGCGGCGTGCGTCTGGTAGATCTTGCCCTTGTAGCCGCGCTCGACGATCGCCTTCTCGGGCATCGCCGCGCCGGAGCCGGTCGCCACGACGACGATGGCGTCGGGGTTGGCGGCCGTGACCTTCAGGGCCTGCGGCGTGACGCTGGTGTCGGTGCGGGCGAAGCGCTCGGCCACCACGATCTTCATGCCGTTCTTCTCGGCTTCCGCGGTCAGCGCCTTGAGCCACAGTTCGCCGTAGGCGTCGGTGTAGCCGATGAAGCCGATGGTCTTGATGCCCAGCTTCTTCATGTGGTTCACCATGGCGTGGGCCATGACGTCGTTGCCTTGCGGCAGGCGGAACAGCCACTGGTCCTGGCCGGGCGGCACGCCCACCGGCGAGGCGGCGATCTGCAGCGTCTTGCCTTCCGCGGTGACGGGCGCCATGGCGGCAGCGACGGGGGTGAGGCAGGAGCCCAGGATCACGTCGACATGGTCCTCGGTGATCAGGCGGCGGGTGTTGCTCACGCCCTTGCCCGGGTCGGAGGCGTCGTCCAGCAGGATCAGGTTGACCTTCTCGCCGGCAATGGTCTTGGGGAACTGCTGGAGCTGCTTCTCCATCGGGATGCCCAGGCCGGAGCCGGGACCCGTCATGGACAGCACGACGCCGACGTTGATGTCGGCAAGGGCCGCGCCGGCGGCGGAGAGGGCGATCGCCGCGGCGATCAGGGTGCGTGCGAATTTCATTGCTTCTTGTCTCCGATGGTGGGGTTGGTGGTGGAAGAAATCAGCGGGGTGCCATGCGCAGGGCGCCGTCGAGGCGGATCACCTCGCCGTTGAGGTGGTCGTTGGTGACGATATGGCAGGCCAGCCCGGCGAACTCTTCGGGTTTGCCCAGGCGCTGCGGGAAGGGGATGGACTTGGCCAGAGACTCCTGGACCGGCTCCGGCAGCTGCTTCATCAGGGGCGTGGCGAACAGGCCCGGGGCGATGGTGCACACGCGGATGCCGTGCTGCGCGAGGTCGCGCGCCATCGGCAGGGTCATGCCCACGAGGCCGCCCTTGGAAGCGCTGTAGGCCTGCTGGCCCACCTGGCCGTCGAACGCGGCGACCGAGGCGGTGAACAGCATGACGCCGCGCGCGTTGTCTTCCAGCGGCGGCAGCTTCGCGCATTCGGCCGCGAACAGGCGCGACACGTTGTAGGTGCCGACCAGGTTGATGTTCACGACGCGCGCGAAGTCCTCCAGCGGGGCGGCGCTGCCGTCCTTCTGCACGACGCGCTTGGCGGTGCCGATGCCGGCGATGTTCATCAGGATGCGCGCGGGGCCGTGCTTCTCGGCCGCCGTGGCGATGGCCGCGGCCACGCTTTCCGCGCTTGTGATGTCGCACTGGATCGCGATCCCGCCGATGTCCTGCGCGACCTGTTCGGCCTGCGCGAGGTTCACGTCGAGGACGGCGACCTTCGCGCCCAGGCGCGCCAGCTCGCGCGCCGTCGCCTCGCCCAGGCCGGAGGCGCCGCCGGTGACCAGCGCGGCCTGTCCCTGGATCTTCATGCTTTCTCCTTGGTCGGTTTCAGGGTGAAGGGCAGGCGGTCGTCGTGGAAGGCCTGCACCAGCGCGTCGCGGTGCTTCAGCACGGAACGCTGGTTGATGGAGCCCTTGTCGGTGACCTCGCCCTTGTCGATGGAAGGCGGCTCGTCCATCAGGTACAGCCGCGCGACGCGGTTGGCGCTGCCCGTGGCCGTCTTCGCCAGGGTGTCCAGCACGTCCTGGAAGTGGTCCTGCACGGCGGCGCTTTCCAGCACCTCGCGCAGCGGCGTGTCGGCCGCGAGATGGGGCGCGAGCTGGCGGATCTTGGGCGTGGGGAAGACCAGCGCGCCGACCTCGTTGCGGTTCAGGCCCGTGATCACCGCGTCCCAGATGTACGGCGCGCCCGCGGCGATGATCTTCGCGCGCAGCGGTCCCACGCTCACGAAGGTGCCGGTGGCGAGCTTGAAGTCCTCGGCGATGCGGCCGTCGAACTTCAGGCCCTTGTGGATGTCGCCCTCGTCGATCCACAGCACGGCGTCGCCGGTGCAGAAGAAGCCTTCCTCGTCGAAGGATTCCTTGCTCGCCTCGGGATTGCGCCAGTACCCCGTCGTGACGTTGGGGCCCTTGTAGCGGATCTCCGTCTTGCCTTCCACGGGCACGAGCTTCAGCTCCATGCCGGGGCAGGGCAGGCCCAGGTAGCCGGACTTCACCTCGGGGCTGGTGATGAACACCGCGAAGGGCGAGGACTCGGTCATGCCCAGGCCCGTGCCCATGACGATGCGCTCGCCGATCTCCTCTTCCTGCACCTCGTGCAGCAGGTCCCAAACGGGCTGGGCCAGCGCCGCGCCGGCGTAGAAGAACATGCGCACGCGCGACAGCAGGTTCTTGCGCAGGACCGGATCGGCCTTCATGGCGTGGGCGACCATCTCGAAGCCGGTGGGCACGTTGAAGTACACCGTGGGCGCGATCTCGCGCAGGTTGCGCAGCGTCTCGCCGATCAGCGCCGGGGTCGGCTTGCCGTCGTCGATGTAGTAGGTGCCGCCGTTGTAGATCGTCAGGCCGATGTTGTGGTTGCCGCCGAAGGTGTGGTTCCAGGGCAGCCAGTCCACCAGCACGGGCGGCTCCTCGGCCAGCACCGGCATGGACTGGCGCATCTGCTGCTGGTTGGCGCACCACATGCCGTGCGTGTTGACCACCGCCTTGGGCAGCTTGGTGGAGCCCGAGGTGAACAGGAACTTCGTGATCGTGTCGGGGCCGGTGGCCGCCATGGCGGCGTCGACCGCGGGCGTGGCCTGCGTGGCGAGCAGGTCCTGCCAGCGCGTCGTCTTGCGGCCCGTGATCTCGCCTTGCGCAACGACCACTTCCACGTCGGCGGGTACCGCGGCGAGGATCGCCTTGGCGTAGGCGCCGGCATCGGTGGTGACGACCAGTCCGGGCGTCAGCGTCTGCAGCACGTGGCGCAGCTTGTCGTAGTCCTGGCTGACGGTGGAATAGGCCGACGACACCGGCGAGAAGGGCACGCCGGCGTAGAAGCAGCCCAGTGCCATGAGCGCGTGCTCCAGGCTGTTCTCGCACAGGATGGCGACCGGGCGCTCGGCGTCCAGGCCGCGATCGAGCAGCGCCTGGCCAATGCTGCGCGCCTTCGCGAGCGCGTCGGCATAGCTGATGCGGATCCAGTCGCCGGTCGTGCCGTCGGCGTTGCGCGCGCGGCGGGCGATGAAGGTGCGGTCGGGCGTGGTCTGCGCCCAATGCACCAGGCGGTCGGTCATGCGCTGCGCATGCGGCTCCAGGGCCTGGTCGGCGCGCAGGTACTGGACGCCGCCCGCGCCCTGGCGCAGCACCCCGCGGGTGACGCCGAAGCGCATGGGCCGGTAGCGCACGCCGGCGTGGGTGAGCTCGCTCATGCCTTGCCGACCTTCGCGGCGCGCCCTTCCAGGAAGTCGCGCACGCGCTGCTTGGCTTCGGGCGCGCTCTGTGCGATCGCCGCCATCAGCGCTTCGGTGAGGAAGCCCTGGTCGGCGGGCTGTTCGGCGATGCGCGGCAGCGCATGCATCAGCGCGTAGTTGGTGAGCGGGGCGTTCTGCGCGACGCGCTTGGCGAGCTCCAGCGCCTTGGCGTAGGACTGGCCCGCGGGCACGAGGTACTGGGCGAAGCCGGCGCGCTCGCCTTCCTCGGCCTGGTACACGCGGCCGGTCAGCATCATGTCGGTCATGCGCGCGGCGCCGATCAGGCGCGGGATGCGCACGGCGCCGCCGCCGCCCACGAAGATGCCGCGGGCACCCTCGGGCAGCGCGTAGAAGGCGGAGCTGTCCGCCACGCGGATGTGGCAGGCCGAAGCGAGCTCCAGCCCGCCGCCGACGACGGCGCCGTGCAGCGCCGCGATCACGGGCACGGGACCGTACTGCACTTCCTCCAGCGCGGCGTGCCACATGCGCGAGTGGTGCAGGCCGGCGCCGGCATCGCGCTCCTTCAGTTCGGCCAGGTCGAGGCCGGCGCAGAAATGGTCGCCGGCGCCGGCGAGAACGGCGGCACGGACGGTGGACGGGAGGCCCGCGAACGTGTCGCGCACCGCCAGCACCAGGGCGTCGGAAAGGGCATTGCGCTTGGCCGGTCGGTTCAGGCGCACGATCGCGACGTCGCCGTCGATCTCGAGCTGGAGGTCTTGTTTGGAGCTCATGGGGTGTTTGCGGAGTCGGCGGATTATTGTTATAAACAATAACGAATTCAACATCCCATGGCCTAGGGCTTACCCTAGGTCCCCAAGAATCCGGAGACACCATGGACCACGCCAACCTCATCGCGATCGACGTGCACACGCACGCGGAAGTCAGCTGCTGGAACCCCTTCGACAACTACGGCGAGGAGTACGACCGGGCGGCCGACAAGTACTTCAGGAGCAACCGCCGGCCGACGATCGCCGAGACGATCGCGTACTACCGCGAGCGCAAGATCGGCCTCGTGATGTTCACGGTGGACAGCGAGTCGAAGCTGGGCCGCCGCCGCATCCCCAACGAGGAGATCGCGCAGGCCGCGCGCGAGAACAGCGACATGATGGTCGCCTTCGCCAGCATCGACCCGCACAAGGGGAAGATGGGGGCGCGCGAGGCCGAGCGCATGATCAAGGAGGAAGGCGTCAAGGGCTTCAAGTTCCATCCGACCGTGCAGGGCTACCACCCGTACGACAAGATGGCGTGGCCGATCTACGAGGTGATCAACGCGCACAAGCTGCCGGCGATCTTCCACACGGGCCACAGCGGCATCGGTTCCGGCATGCGCTGCGGCGGCGGACTGCGGCTGGAGTACAGCAACCCGATGCACCTGGACGACGTCGCGATCGACTTCCCCGACATGCAGATCGTGATGGCGCATCCCAGCTTCCCCTGGCAGGACGAGGCGCTGTCGGTGGCCACGCACAAGCCGAACGTGTGGATCGACCTTTCCGGCTGGAGCCCGAAGTACTTCCCGAAGCAGCTGGTGCAGTACGCCAACACGCTGCTGAAGGACCGCATCCTGTTCGGCAGCGACTACCCGCTGATCACGCCGGAGCGCTGGATGAAGGATTTCGAGGAAGCCGGGTTCAAGCCGGAGGTGATGCCTGGGATCCTGAAGGGGAACGCGGTGCGGCTGCTGGGGTTCGAACAAGCCGCGTGAACCGCGCGGCGGTGGGGTTCGCTTCGCTCACCGCCATCCCTACGGATCCGGCGCCGTAGGATGGCGCGGCGCAGCCGCGGCAGGTGAGCGAAGCGAACCCCACCATCCCCGTGGGCATCCGCTGACGCGCGGACGGGGACACGACGCACGCCGCTGAGCTGCAACTCCCCGCGCTGTCCGGGCTCCAACCTCCATGGAACAGCTGAAAGCCAGCGGAGGGAGGGGCCCTCTCTGATGGTGGACTACCTCATCGGCGTGGATGGCGGTGGCAGCGGAACCCGTGCGCTCGTCCACACCATCCGCGACGAGGAGGTGGGCACCGGGGCCGCCGGGCCGTCGGCATTGCAGCAGGGCATTTCGCAAGCCTGGGACAACGTCCAGGCTGCGGTGCGGCATGCCTTCGCGTCGGCCGGCCAGCCGGTCCCGGCCTGGGAGCGCTGCGTGCTGGCCGCCGGCCTGTCCGGCGTCAGCCACGCGCCGTGGCGCCATGCCTTCGTGAGCCGCAACCCCGGCTTCGCCGCCCTGGACGCAGAGACCGATTCGTTCACCATGCTCATGGGCGCGCACGGCGGAACGCGGGGTGCCATCCTGATCGCCGGTACCGGCAGCATCGCGGAAGCGCTCCGCGCCGACGGCTCCCGCGCTACAGTGGGCGGATGGGGGTTCCGCGTGGATGACGAAGGCAGCGGCGGCTGGCTGGGCCTGCAGGCCGTGCGCCATGGCCTGGCCGCGTTCGACGGCCGCGCCAATCCGTCGCCGCTGGCGCGGCGCGTCTGGCAGCACTGCGGCGACGAGCGCGAAGCCTTGCAGGACTGGTGCGGCCGCGCCGGCCAGTTCGAATTCGCGCAGCTGGCCCGCGCCGTGTTCGACTGCGAGGGCAGCGACCCCGTCGCGAGCCGCCTGCTGGCCGAAGCCGTTTCCGCGCTGGAGGACCTGGCGCTCGCCATCGACCCGCGCGGCCGCCTGCCGCTGGCCGTGGCGGGCAGCGTCGGCGAGCGCCTGGCGCCGCGCATGCGCCCCTTCGTGCGCGGCCGCATCGTGCCGGCGCAGGCCGGCGCTGTGGAGGGCGCGCTGATGCTGGCGCGCCAGCTGCTGCAGAAAGAGACGGAAGCCGCCCTGTGACGCGCAGCCTGCAGGGACGCATCCTCACCCCCGTCGGCCTGGTGGAAGGCGCCCTTCGCATAGCCGCCGACGGCCGCATCGCCGCGATCGAAGGCGCGCCGGTGGCGTTGGAACGCGCGCGCGATAGCACTCTCCCCCTGCTGCTGCCAGGCTTCATCGACCTGCACGTCCATGGCGGCGCGGGCCGCGACATCATGGAAGGCGGCGACGCGGCCTTGGAAGTCGCGCGCAAGCATGCCGAGCACGGGACGACCGCACTGCTCGCCACCACGATGACCGCGCCGGTCGAGGACCTGCGCCGCGCGCTCGCCGCGATCGGCGAACTCGAGGCGTCCAGCGCGCCGGGCGCGGCCCGGGTCCTGGGCGTGCATCTTGAAGGCCCTTTCATCAACAAGGGCAAGCTCGGTGCGCAGCCGGACTTCGCACGTCCCGTGTCGCTCTCCGAGCTGAAGCAGCTGGACGCCCTGGCGCCCGTGCGCTTGCTGACGCTGGCGCCGGAAGTGCCCGGCAACCTCGCTGCGATCCCCGAGCTCGTCGCCGCGGGCTTCCGCGTGCAACTCGGGCACACGCTGGGCACGTACGAAGACGGCGTCGAGGCGCTGGCACGAGGCGCGCGCGGCTTCACCCACCTGTTCAACGCGATGACGCCACTGCACCACCGCCTGCCCGGCATGGTGGGGGCCGCGCTGGCGCACGCGCGTTATGCCGAGATCATTCCCGACCTCCTGCACGTGCACCCCGGCGCGATCCGCGCGGCGCTGCGCGGCATCCCCTGCCTCTATTGCGTGACCGATTCCACGGCCGCGACCGGCATGCCCGACGGCGAATACAGGCTGGGCCGCCAGCCCGTGACGAAGTGCCTGGGCGGCGTGCGCCTGGCCGACGGCACGCTGGCCGGCTCCACGCTCACCATGGATCGCGCGCTGCGCAACCTGGTGGACGTGATCGGCCTGCCGCTGGACGACGCGGCGCGCCGCGTCGCCACGTACCCCGCCGACTTCCTGGACCTGTCCGACCGCGGACGGTTGCAGGAGGGGGCCTGGGCCGACGTCGTGGTCCTGGACCGGGACTTGCATGTGCGGGAGGTCTTCGTCGAAGGAGGTTCCACGCGATGACCCGCATGCTCGATGAAGCGCGCGAAGCGCCAGATGCGGTCGCGCGCCAGCTCGCGCGCGACGTCGCTGCCTGGCGCGCGTTCGGCGAGCGATTGCGGCAGCAGCCGCCGTCTTCGCTGCTGACGGTGGCGCGCGGCAGCTCGGACCACGCGGCGCATTACGCAGCGTACCTGGTGATGGCGCGCCTGGGCCGGTTGGTGGCGTCCATGCCGATGTCGCTGGTGACGCTGTACCAGTCGCAGATCCGCTGCGAGGGACTCGCGTCGCTCGCGTTCTCGCAATCGGGACAGAGTCCGGACCTCGTGGGGCCGACGGAGTATTTCAGGAAGTGCGGTGCGCTCACCTGCGCATTCGTGAACGACGCCGGCTCGCCCCTCGCGCGCGCGGCGGAGTGGCTGTTCCCCCTGCACGCCGGGGAGGAGCGCAGCGTGGCGGCCACCAAGAGTTTCATCGCGCAGCTGGTCGCGGGCGCGCGCATGGTGGCGTCCTGGCAGGATGATGCCGCACTCGCGGCCGCACTGGAAGACCTGCCGCGTGCGATGCAGCGCGCAGTCCACACCGACTGGTCGCTCGCCGTTGAAACATTGTGCGAAGCTGACCGCCTGTTCGTGGTGGGACGGGGCCTCGGTCTGCCCGTGGCCATGGAAGCCGCGTTGAAGTTCAAGGAGACCTGCGGCATCCAGGCCGAGGCCTTCTCCGGCGCGGAGATCCAGCACGGGCCCATGGCCCTCATCGACGAGGGTTATCCGCTGCTCGTGTTCGCGCCGCGCGGGCCCGCGCAGGCCGGCCTGCTGGAACTCGCGCGCGCCATGCGCACTCGTGGTGCACGCGTGCTGCTCGCCGCGCCGCCGGAGGTCGCGGAAGCGCAGCTCGCGCTGGTGGAAAGCGCGCTGCCGGAGCTCGATCCCGTGTGTGCGATCCAGAGCTTCTACCCGATGGTGGAAGCATTGGCGCGCGCACGCGGTAACGATCCTGACAGTCCTCCGCACCTGAAGAAAGTCACGCGCACGAGCTGAGGGAAAACGACTGTCGTTTACACGCTGCTCGCTGTCGCAAACGAACTCTCGCCCCTTGTTTTTATCTACCGTTCACCTACAGTGAAGTCGGCGTTCGGCCTACATGATGCGTTGAGTCAGGAGGCCGATGCCGGAGTACAGTGATTGCCGCACTGTGCGACATCGGGTGCAGTGCGTAACGAAGGAGGCTTCATGGACGTCGTCCGCAATTTCCTCACGCGATACGAACAAAAGCGCGAGGAAGAGATGTCGATCGAGGAGTTCCTCGAGCTGTGCAAGCAGGAGCCGCTGACGTACGCGACGGCCGCCGAGCGCATGCTCGCCGCGATCGGCGAACCGGAGATGGTCGACACGCGACACGATCAACGGCTCTCGCGCATCTTCGGCAACAAGGTCATACGCGTCTACCCGGCGTTCAAGGACTTCTACGGACTCGAGGAGCCGATCGAACAGGTCGTCTCGCATTTCAGGCACGCCGCGCAGGGCCTGGAAGAAAAGAAGCAGATCCTCTACTTGCTGGGCCCCGTGGGCGGCGGCAAGTCCTCCATCGCGGAGCGCCTGAAGCAGCTGATGGAGCACATCCCCTTCTACGCGCTCAAGGGCTCGCCGGTGAACGAATCGCCGCTGGGCCTTTTCAGCAACGACGAGGACGGCCCGCTGCTCGAGCAGCAGTACGGCATCCCGCGCCGCTACACGCAGAAGATCATGTCGCCCTGGGCCGTCAAGCGCCTGGAGGAATACGGCGGCGACATCCGCAAGTTCAAGGTCGTCAAGCGCTTCCCGTCGATCCTGAAGCAGATCGCCATCGCGAAGACGGAGCCGGGGGACGAGAACAACCAGGACATCTCCTCCCTGGTCGGCAAGATCGACATCCGCAAGCTCGAGACCTTCGCGCAGGACGACCCGGACGCCTACAGCTACTCCGGCGGCCTGTGCCTCGCGAACCAGGGCCTGCTGGAATTCGTGGAAATGTTCAAGGCGCCGATCAAGGTGCTGCACCCCCTGCTGACCGCCACGCAGGAAGGCAACTTCAAGGGCACCGAGGGCTTCGGCGCGATCCCGTTCGACGGCATCGTGATGGCCCACTCGAATGAAAGCGAGTGGAAGGCCTTCAAGAACAACAAGAACAACGAGGCCTTCCTGGACCGCATCTACGTCGTGAAGGTGCCGTACTGCCTGCGCGTCACCGAGGAAGTGAAGATCTACGAGAAGCTGATCGCCAACTCCTCGCTCGCCGACGCCGTGTGCGCGCCCGGCACGCTGAAGATGATGGCGCAGTTCTCGGTGCTCACCCGCCTGAAGGAGCCGGAAAACTCCAGCATCTTCTCCAAGATGCTGATCTACGACGGCGAGAACCTGAAGGACACCGACCCCAAGGCCAAGAGCTACCAGGAGTACCGCGACTACGCCGGCGTCGACGAGGGCATGAACGGCATCTCCACCCGGTTCGCCTTCAAGATCATCTCCAAGGTCTTCAACTTCGGTTCGGAGGAAGTGGCCGCCAACCCGGTGCACCTGATGTACGTGCTCGAACAGCAGATCGAGCGCGAGCAGTTCCCGGCCGAGACCGAGCAGAAGTACCTGGCCTACATCAAGGAGCATCTCGCCACCCGCTACGCGGAATTCATCGGCAAGGAAATCCAGACGGCCTACCTGGAGTCGTACTCGGAATACGGGCAGAACATCTTCGACCGCTACGTCACGTACGCCGACTTCTGGATCCAGGACCAGGAATACCGCGACACCGACACGGGCGAGATCTTCGACCGCGCCGCGCTGAACGCCGAACTCGAGAAGATCGAGAAGCCCGCGGGCCTGTCCAACCCCAAGGATTTCCGCAACGAGATCGTCAACTTCGTCCTGCGCGCGCGGGCCAACAACGCCGGCAAGAACCCGGTGTGGACCAGCTACGAGAAGCTGCGCACGGTGATCGAGAAGAAGATGTTCTCCAACACGGAAGAACTCCTGCCGGTCATCAGCTTCAACGCGAAGGCGAGCGCCGACGAGGCGAAGAAGCACGAGGACTTCGTCAACCGCATGGTCGAGAAGGGCTACACGAAACGCCAGGTCCGATTGCTCTGCGAGTGGTACCTGCGCGTGCGCAAGAGTTCGTGACCGGCAACGGATAGGCCAAACGACTTGAACAGAGGAAGGGCGGCCCAGTGAGCAACGGAAACGGGGGCGAGCGGTCCATGCTCCACCAGGTCATCGACCGCCGCCTGTCGGGCAAGAACAAGTCGATCGGCAACCGCGAGCGGTTCCTGCGCCGCTACCGCGAGCAGATCAAGGAGGCCGTGCGCAAGGCCGTCGGCGACCGCAGCATCCGCGACATCGAGGAAGGCGCCGACATCACGCTGCCCAGGCGTGACGTCACCGAGCCCACCTTCGGCCACGCGCCGGGCGGCAGCCGCGAACTGGTGCACCCGGGCAACCAGGAATACGTGAAGGGCGACCGCATCCAGCGTCCGCAAGGCGGCGGTGGCGGCGGCTCCGGCGGCAGCGGCGCATCGCCGGACGGGCAGGGCGAGGATGACTTCGTCTTCCGCATCAGTCGCGAAGAGTTCATGAACTACTTCTTCGACGACCTGGCGCTGCCCCGCATGATCCGCACGCAGCTGCTGGCGGACGTCCCGGAATGGAAGGTGCGCCGCGCCGGCTTCGTGAGCGAAGGCAATCCCACCAGCCTGCATGTGGTGCGCTCCATGCGCGTGGGGCTGGCCCGCCGCATCGCCATGGGCGGCGACACGCGGCTGGAGCTGCGGCGCACCGAGGAGCAACTCGAAGACCTGCTGCGCCGCCCCGAGGGCCCGCCGCCGGAAGTGGAGACGCTGAAGAAGCGCATCGTCGAACTGCGCGAGCGCCTGAAGAAGGTGCCGTTCCTCGACCCCTTCGACCTGCGCTACCGCAACCGCGTGCGCGAGCCCAAGCCGACCAGCAAGGCCGTGATGTTCTGCCTGATGGACGTCTCCGGCTCCATGGACGAATCGCGCAAGGACCTCGCCAAGCGCTTCTTCATCCTGCTGTACCTGTTCCTGACGCGCCACTACGAGAAGACCGAGGTGGTCTTCATCCGCCACCATACGCAGGCGGCGGAAGTGACCGAGGACGAGTTCTTCCACGCCACCGAAAGCGGCGGCACCGTGGTGTCCAGCGCGCTCACGCTGATGAACGAGATCATCCGCCAGCGCTATATGGGCAGCGAATGGAACATCTACGGCGCCCAGGCCTCCGACGGCGACAACTGGCAGCAGGACTCTTCCAAGTGCCGCGAGATCCTGGACGGCAAGATCCTGCCGCTGGTGCGCTACTACGCATACGTGCAGGTGGCCGACGAGGACCAGAACCTGTGGGAGGAGTACACGCGCGTGCGTGACGCCAACCCGCACTTCGCCATGCAGAAGATCTGCACGCCTTCCCAGATCTTCCCGGTGTTCCGGGACCTGTTCAAGAAGCAACCCGCGGGGACCGCATGATGGAAGACGCACTCCTGACCCCTGCCGACGCGAAGCGCAAGGACGAGGGCAAGCGCCTGCCCAGCCCGTCCGACTGGAACTTCGAGCTGATCGACACCTACTTCCAGGCGATCCGGCGCACGGCGGAACGCTTCGGCCTGGACACCTACCCGAGCCAGCTGGAACTGATCTCCTCCGAGCAGATGCTCGACGCGTATGCCTCGGTGGGCATGCCGGTGAACTACCGCCACTGGTCCTACGGCAAGCACTTCATCCAGAGCGAGAAGAGCTACCGCCGCGGCCACATGGGCCTGGCCTACGAGATCGTGATCAACTCCGATCCCTGCATCGCGTACCTCATGGAGGAGAACACGATGCCGATGCAGGCGCTGGTGATGGCGCATGCCTGCTTCGGGCACAACTCCTTCTTCAAGGGCAACTACCTGTTCCGCATGTGGACGGACGCCAGCTCGATCATCGACTACCTGGTCTATGCGAAGAGCTTCGTCGCCGAATGCGAGGAGCGCTACGGCCTCGACACCGTGGAGCAGACGCTGGACGCCTGCCATGCGCTGATGAACTACGGCGTGGACCGCTACCGCCGGCCGCAGAAAATCTCCATGGTCGAAGAGGAAATGCGGCGCAAGGAGCGCGAAGCCTACCTGCAGCAGCAGGTGAACGACCTCTGGCGCACCCTGCCCGCCAAGGCCGACAAGAAGGCCAAGAAGGAAGCCAAGCGCTTCCCCGAGGAGCCGCAGGAGAACATCCTCTACTTCATCGAGAAGAACGCGCCGCTGCTGGAACCCTGGCAGCGCGAGATCGTGCGCATCGTGCGCAAGATCGCGCAGTACTTCTATCCCCAGCGCCAGACGCAGGTGATGAACGAGGGCTGGGCCACCTTCTGGCACTACACGCTGCTCAACACCATGTACGACGAGGGCCAGCTCTCGGACGGCTACATGATGGAAATCCTCAGCTCGCACACCAACGTGGTGTTCCAGCCGCCGGTGACGCACCCGGCGTACAGCGGCATCAACCCGTACGCGCTGGGCTTCGCGATGTTCTCGGACATCAAGCGCATCTGCCAGAACCCCACCGACGAGGACCGCGAGTGGTTCCCCGACCTCGCCGGGACCGACTGGATCAAGTCGCTCGACTACGCGATGCGGCACTTCAAGGACGAGAGCTTCATCGGCCAGTACCTGTCGCCCAAGCTGATGCGCGACCTGCGCCTGTTCGCCGTGCTGGACGACGCCGCGCAGTCGGAACTCGAGGTCTCGGCCATCCACGACGAGAACGGCTACCGCCGCCTGCGCGAGTCGCTGTCGCGGCAGCACGACCTGGGCTGGCGCGAACCCAACATCCAGGTGTGGAACGTCAACGCCCGCGGCGACCGCTCGCTGACGCTGCGCCACATCCGCCATTCCGACCGGCCGCTGGACAACAGCGCGGAAGAAGTGGTGAAGCACGTCGCGCGGCTGTGGGGCTTCCGCGTGCGGCTGGAGAGCGTGGACGCGCACGACCGCGTGATGCAGCACTGGGAAGTGACGCCGCCGCAGCATCACTGAGCAGGCAACCCGTCATCCCCGCGCAGGCGGGGATCCAGCAACTGTCTTGAATGTCAAGGTGCCCATCGGAACGGCAAGCCTTTTTTCACCATGGCATTCAGGATGGTGAGCAGCTTGCGCATGCAGGCCACCAGGGCGACCTTCTTGGGCTTGCCAGCGGCAAGCAGCCGCCCATAGAAGTCCCGGATAGCTGGGTTGTGTCGGGTGCCCACCAGGGCGGCCATGTAGAGGGCCTTGCGCATGTCGCTGCGGCCGCCATGGATGCTGCGGTGGCCGCGATATCGGCCTGAATCCCGGTTCAACGGCGCGACGCCCACTA